>Ga0268280_1000502_pt1 | contig 32587 bp, 32 predicted proteins | sample saktaG_9_FD_190139 | JGI IMG/M metagenome (GOLD analysis project Ga0268280, IMG submission 190139) | Saline water microbial communities from Sakinaw Lake, British Columbia, Canada - sak_2011_5_24_40m | ecosystem: Environmental > Aquatic > Non-marine Saline and Alkaline > Saline ...
AGCGACAGGGAATGAGATGGTCCCGTGAAGGTGCCAATAATCTTCTTGTCTTGCGAGCCCAATATCTCAATGCTCAATCTCAACATCTCAGACTATGCCCTTCCCCCCACTAAAAAGGATGCAACCACCTGCGTTAAATAAATTTGCTTTCACAAAATTATTCAGTACTATTTTACCAATACACTATTTAGCGCTTTTATTCACAACCACATGGAGTATCTATGGAAGAGCAACCGTTACCCAGTGCCCCCTCGTTGGGAACAACATTCATGGATGTGTTTACTTCGCCTTCGGAGGTCTTTCAGAGCTTGAAGGGCACAGCCTCAGCGCCGCTGTTATGGGTCATACCCTTAATCGTAACAATCATCTTAGGTATTGCCATCACCGTCACAATGTTCACCAACGAAACGCTTCACTCACAAATCATCGACACTCAATGTCAGGCAATGGAAAAACGGGTCGATGAGGGTAAGATGAGTCGCGAAACAGCTGACCAGGCCATTAATCGGATGGAATCAGGAGGCAGTGGTCTCTTCATAGCGATCGGCTCTGTCAGCGTCGTTGTTATGATCTGTCTGTTCTTTTTCCTCGGTGCATTGTTTCTCTGGCTGGCGAATAAGACTCTCTTCAAATCCACTGCCGGGTACGGGAAATATCTGGAACTCTACGGCATTGCTTCGTGGATAGGAGCATTGGGGGCGATCGTCTCATTGCTGATGATGGTGGGCTTGGGTTCGCTGTATGCGCACCCCAGCGGTGCACTCCTCGTGATGTCCAACTATGATACAACAAATCACCTCCATAAACTTCTCAATGCATTGAACATTTTTTCGATTTGGCAAACAGCTGTTGTGGGAATTGGTTTGGCTAAATTTTCAGAAAAATCGATCGGTACAGGCGTCGGTGTGGCGTTCGTGTTGTGGGCTGTATGGGTCGCGATCCAGGTATTCTTGGGGTTCGGGATGTAAAAACAAGCTAACGTTTTCACGGGAGACCTTTCGGATTCCCCATCCGGAAGGTCTCTTTTTTTATGGTTGGTTCTGTCGTGCCAATAATTCTTTCAATTCCCTCATCTGCTCCTCCATCCGGTCCATTTGTTCGTTGTGACGATTCCAGACTTCGCTCCGTTTAACCAGCTGCCGTTCTGCCATTTGACCGGCCCGGACAATCTTATCCATAAAGAATCCGAAGATCCATACGCCGAGAAAACAGAGAGGAATAATCACCACCATTAACTCCCGTAATCGAAGGATACCAAAGAAAATCATGAGTTTATCGCTCGCCGTGATGATCAGCAGAGTGAAGTTGACAATCACGAGGAAGGATTGCCCGAGGTCAAAGCGATACTTTTGTGCAAAGAAAACTTCACGCCAGCGTGCTAAGCGGACAAGAACGGGAGAAGGGGTCTGTTCGGATGGCTGTTTCATTACTTCATTCCTCATGCGATGTGAATAAAAAAGAAACGGCGCACATGGCGCCGAATCAATAGTGTGTACAAAGATGAACGAATGGACTACGAAGTCTTGATGGGAAGCCAGAAGCTGATGGTGGTTCCTTTCCCCATCTCACTTTCAATTTCAATTTTTCCATGATGATCATCGACAACTTTTTTGACTATGGACATTCCGAGACCTGTCCCATGTTTCTTTCCATAGGTCATAAACGGTTCGAAAATCCGCTTCTTCACTTCCTCGGGCATTCCGGTACCGCTGTCTTTGAAATCAATACGGACAAATCCGTTGTGTTCAGCAGTGGTCACAGTGAGAGTTCCGCCCTGGGGCATCGCATCGCGGGCATTGCTGGCAATATTGTAGAACACACGAACCATTTTGTCCTGGTCCATCGTGACCATACCCTTGAATTCCGCCTTCTTGACTAACGTTACATTGTTTTTCTCCAAATCCTTTTCGATGAAATTCAAGACATCGTTCATCACTTCAAAGAAATCCAATTCCTGAAAATTCGAAGCACTCACGCCGCGGGTAAAATCAAGAATTTCCTGTGTCATATTGACAAAACGATCGACCTGATGGATCATCTCATCGGCAAGCTTCGCAGCTTCTTCATTGCCGGATTTCTTTTTCATGACCTGTGCATAGACGCGCAGGGTACCCATCGGGTTCTTGATATCATGAATAATGACGCTTGCCATCTTCCCCACAGCCGACATGCGTTCGTTCGCCACCATCTCCTGCGCTATCCGGGCATTCTCGATTGCCACAGATGCATGCGCCGACAGTGCATCGATAAAGGAAACGTCGTCGTCGTCAAAACATCTCTGCTTCTTATTGAGAAGCTGAAATACACCGATGATCTTGCCATCTTTATTCTTCATCGGCATGCAGAGCATGTTGCGGGTCCGGTATCCCGTACGCTTGTCGATATCCGGATTGAAACGCGAGTCAGCGTACGTGTCCGGAATAATAATTGTCTCACCCGTCTCTGCCACAAATCCTGACAGTCCTTTTCCAATCGGCAGCCGGATTTCCACCATATCGGTACCCTGCAGCACCTTCGACCACAGCTCTTTCTTGATATCGTCCACAAGGTAGAGCGTGCCACGATCAGCTTCTATACTTTGTGCTGCCGAGTCGAGAATCAATCCGAGCAATTTGTTGAGATCCAGCGTGGAGTTAATACTCTTGCTTGCGTCGATGAGTCGATGAAGTTTTGTATACTTGCCTTCAATAGAAAGACGCTGCTCTTCAAGACGCTGGACAATATTATCGTCTGCTTTGCGGATGCGGGCGCTCAGTTCGCGCAGCAGGTTGAACGCTACCTTATGGCTTGAAAGCAAGAGTTCTTCAAATGCAGGCTTATCAAGTGCAAGCAGGACGGATTCCTCGATGCAGGTAGCCCGAGCTGAGCGGGTTTGTCCATCCAACGAGGCCAGTTCTCCGACAATTTCTCCACGGCCCAGAATATCCAATGTTGTTTCTTCGCCAAAAGTTGTTACACGGGATATTCGTATCACTCCCTTTTCAATGATATATACTTTATCGCCGGAAGTATTGGCATCAAAGAGCATCGACCCTTTTGGCTGTCGTACTTCCTGAAATTTATTTAAAACATACAACACATCGTCATACGGCAGCTCATGAAAGAGCACTGTCGATTGAAGACTTCGTATTCGCTCATCCTGTGTAGACATCAATTATACTTTCGTGTAAGGACTAAGAATAGTAGGAGAATAATAACAAGAATCGGTCACTTAGTCAAGGAAGCGATCACTTGATGTTCTGTCGTACCATGGTCGAATTGCTCAGAAAAAGCAAATTATTGAAAGAATCGAGATTTTAAAACCTCCTTCATCAGAGCGGAAGAGCGGGCACGATGACTGATTTTGTTCTTTTCTCCCGATGTCAGCTCCGCATAGGTTTTCACAAATCCATGAGGTATAAACATGGGATCATACCCAAAACCATTCGTTCCATGAAGTTCTTCGCCAAGCATTCCCGGACAAATGCCAACCGTAATTTCTTTGATCCCTTTCCCGACGAGAGCAAGAACCGACCGAAATTGGGCGCGGCGCCGGCGCTGCGGTACCCCCCGCATCTCGTCTAAGAGCTTCACATTATTCATTTTGTCAGTGGCGCCCTCACCGGCGTACCGGGCAGAGAACACTCCGGGACGGCCGTTGAGGTAGAAGACTTCCAACCCGGAGTCATCTGCAAGAGAAAGGAGTCCGGTATGTTCATGCACGATGCTGGCCTTCTGAACAGCATTCGCTTCAAATGTGTCGCCATCTTCGCTCAGAGCGAAATCGGCGGAGACATCATTCAAGGTCAGCACGTCAAACGTGAGATCGCTCAGCAGGGTTATCAATTCCTTTGCTTTGTGAGTATTCCGGGTTCCAAGAATGAGTTTTATCATGTACGGGTTATGAAGAGAAACTGAAATTTCCGTGATTCTCCTGCATCAAACGCACATCAGAGATAGGAGATTAAGCCTGGAGCAACATCAGACCTGCATCACCAATGCATTACGGCCCCGCCGTCGATGTTCTCTGCGTTTCTTCCTTTCTTCCTTCACCCCAATAATACTTCAATGGCCTTCTCGATGCGATCAACACCAATGATCTCAACTTCATTCGTGATTTTGAAGGATTTGAGGTTGTGCTGGGGAACGATGATGCGCTTAAAACCGAGTTTCGCCGCTTCGTGGACCCGCTTTTCAATGTGAGCAATGGCCCGGATCTCTCCACCTAAACCAATCTCACCTACCGCAACCGACGTTGAATCAATCGGGATATCACGCAGGCTTGAAGTGATGGAAGCTGCGATACCCAGATCGACGGCCGGTTCATCGATTCGAAGGCCGCCCGCAATGTTCACGAAGACATCTTGCTGACCGAGGTTGAGTCCAACACGCTTTTCCAGGACGGCGAGGAGCATCGCAAGACGGCGTGAATCAAAACCCGTACTTGTACGTTGGGGCATACCATAACTCGTGGGTGTTACTAATGCCTGAACTTCGACAAGGATAGGGCGCGTGCCTTCGATGCTTGCCACAACGGTTGAGCCTGATGAACCATAATGACGTTCGGAAAGAAATATCTCCGAGGGATTGAGGACTTCTCGCAACCCGGTGTCATGCATCTCGAAAATTCCAATTTCATTTGTCGAGCCAAACCGATTTTTCAATGCGCGCAAAATGCGGTAGGCATAATGCGCTTCGCCTTCGAATTGCAGCACCGTATCCACCATGTGCTCAATAACCTTTGGCCCGGCTATCATTCCCTCCTTCGTGACATGACCGACGAGGAGAATCGGGACACCCCGTGTTTTCGCACACCGCAGCAAGAGCGCTGTCGATTCCCGTACTTGACTGACGCTTCCCGGTGCACTTTCCAATCCCGGCCTGAACATGGTTTGAATGGAGTCAACAATAACGAGATCGGGAGTGCCGGATTCTATGACATCGAGAATGAGATCGAGGTTTGTTTCCGCCAGCAGCAAAATATTCTTTGCTGAGCTGACGTTCAGCCGTTCTGCCCGCAATTTTATCTGTCGAACCGATTCCTCTCCGGTAACGTAGAGCACAGCTTGATCTTTCAGGGCAATCGCCATCTGCATCATCAATGTTGATTTGCCGATGCCCGGATCTCCGCCGAGAAGAATGAGCGAACCGGGTACGAGGCCACCGCCAAGCACACGGTCAAATTCATTGAGAAATGTCTGAATTCTCGGAACATCCTCTTTCTCAATTTGATCAAAAGAGACCGGTTCAAGTTTTGATGCAACACCCATTTTGCGCGACGCCTTCACCGGTGTTGCCATTTCTTCGACAAAGGAATTCCACTCGGAACAATTGGGACATTTCCCAATCCACCTCGGCGAAACATATCCGCATGATTGACAAACATATTTTGTGAGATTCTTGGACATTATCGGAGCACTCAGCGATGGCAATATACTACTGCAGAGGGAGAGATACAAGACAACAAAAAACCCTGTTCGAGACTCTCACAGGGTTTTATTAAAAAAGGAAAAGGGGGAACACGAATTACAATTTCGCCCAACGCTCTTTGGCGCGCTTCACGTTCCTGCTCATCGGGTAATTCTTGACCACATTTTCGTACGCTTCTTTTGCTTTTACTTTATTGCCAAGTCGTTCAAAGGTTTGCGCAATCATAAATTGAGCATCTCCCTTTTTTTCTGAATTTTTGAACTTCATTGCTTCCTGAAAGAGGGGCAATGCTTCTTTATACTTTTTCTTTGCATAGTACGTTTCTCCCAGCCAGTATGTTGCCCGATTGCTGAGATCGTCATTTGCCCCGCCAGCAACAATTGCCTTAAAACTATTTGCAGCGTCATCATACTTCTTTGAGTTAAAGGCTTTCAAGGCATCTTCGTAGGCCGACAGAGAAGCAGGAAGCGGTTTCGCTTCTGCCGCGACTAGCTTTGCTTCTGCTCCAGCTACGGGTTTTAATGGTTCTTCAATTGCTTTGGGAGTAACAGCAACGGCGCCACTCTTCGCAAGCTCTTCCGCCTTATCAGCCCGCAATTTCTCTGCATTGTACTTTGCTTCGAATTCACTCATGCGACCGTTGATACCTCTGTTTTCCTGTTCAAGCTTTACAATCTTCTGCTTCAATCCATTGTTTTCTGTGCGCAGATCCTCAATTTGTTTTTCATATTGAGCAAGCTGACTGGGCGATGCTGCTGCAGGTTTTGGTGCCTCAACAGGTTTTTCAATATCGCTGCCGACAAAGCTTGTGAGCGCCTGATCCTCCGGCTTCTCTTCCTTTGGTTGTTGGTTATCATTTGATCCCAGGGGCTTTGCTTCTTGTATTCGCGGTTCTTCCATAGTGCTTTCTTCTGAACTACCGCAGCCAATGAAAAGAAATGCAACCAGAACGAGAACAACAAACCAAGATTGTCCCAAACAGGAAAGTATGCCACCTAAGTTTTTGAGACTCATAAAGCCTCCAGACATTTGCGAAAGGAATAGTGGATTTCTCACATCTTGTGGTAAGTTATTAATACACTCGTTGAAAGTCAAGTGCTTTTCCCCAAATGGAACAACGAATTCACGTCACCCCACCTGCGGATTCTTAACATACCCTATCATCCGAGAGACTATATCCTGGGCAAGTGAATCCGGGACACCGTCGAGATACTTCGATTGAAGCCTCATATCGCACATTTCGTTGACATAATCAACAGCAACACATCTTCCGTTCTCAGTAAAAACCAATTCTGTCGAAAAGAATTCAAGCTGACAAATGGAGGAAATTTTATCGACAATGGCTCTAATCCGCCCCAATTCTAATCGTTGTTCCTCCTCTGCCGTAAGGAGAGAATAAACATGTGAAATATCATTCCACCAGCACGGAATAATCCTGCCAAATGCAAAGAACACGCGAAACCATGCCCTCCGCCCCTCCAGCTCGGCTGGTTGGATTGTTTCCTGCAATAAGTATTTATCATTTTTATGGAACTGGCGCGCTTCAATGACTTCTTTCAAGGTCTCTGCACCGAGGACTACACCAATGCCTCCCCCAGTAGTATTTGCCGGTTTAATGATAAATGGTCTGCCTAGTTTCTCCAGCTCTGTAAGCGAAAGTTCAACTTCAGTTCGATGATTGTAAGGAGAAATGATGATCGTATAGGGAACATCGATGCCATGGGCAAGGAATTCAAGGTGCATGGTCGCTTTATCGGCAGCCTGAATCTGGAGATCATGAGGGTTGATCGGTCGCATGACCGGCTCATTGCCGGACCGAAATTTTTTCAATACAAAGCGAGCTAAAGGCTGAAAGGAATCATCCTCATCAGACGCACGATCGAGCAAATACCGAAACTGAATCTTTCCATTCTTAAGCAAATTGAAGTTGCCTTCGACGGTTTCCGTGCGGATCTCGAGAACTGATACATTATTTTTATGCGCCTCGGATTGAATGAGACGGATTAACTCACGGTCGTATTCCCAATTCCAGGCAACAGCGAGATCGAATATCTGCGGAAGTTCCATTGCACCACAAAGATACTCGGTTTCCCTTCTTAAAACAAGCAACCCCATGCTTGTAAGTGGTGCTCTGTTTCAATATATTTATACTAATGAACAACGACTTCAAGCATCGGTTGATCCTCACCTCCTGTGTGGGGATTTTTTTTCTCTGCGGCTGCAGCAGTTCACAAAAGACGATTGAAGAGAAGCAGCCCGACCGGTCCATTTCGCCGCAGGATCGAGCAGGACGCGCAATCGATCATGACCGCGCCCTCCAACATTTCATCGAAGGCGCGGCCTTGGATGCCAAGGGATCGTATGCCGAAGCAGCCCTGGAATATCAAGAAGCGCTTCAAGCGGATCCCAACGCTGCAATCTATTATGCCATTTCCAAAGATTATTTACTTCTGGGAAAAATCAACCGGGCTGCAGATGCTGCCGGCGAAGCAGTTCGATTGGATCCGCAGAACATTTCGTATAGAGAAAATTTAGCCAACATTTATTTTAATGCTTCGCGAGTAGATTTGGCTGTTCGAGAATACGAACAGATTGTTGCTATCGACTCGAACTACACTGCCGGATGGTTTGCACTTGCCCGGCTTTACCAGCCTTCACAGCCGCAAAAAGCTGTCATTGTCTTTGAAAAGATGCTGGCCCAGGACGAAACCCAATTTGACGTCCTCTTCCAATGTGCACAAACATATATCTCTCTCGGACGATTTGATGATGCAGCGGCAAAATACAAACAAATGCTGGAGCTGGATCCAAGCAATAAACCGCTCCAGAAGCAGCTCGCCGAAACGTATGCAAAAGGAGGGAGACTGGATCAATCCAGGGCCATCTTAGAGACAATGGTTGAGGCCGATTCCTCAGATGCAGAAGTTGTCGCTACGCTCGCCGATGTCTATTTGGATCAGAAGGAGTACCAGAGTGCAATCCACCTCTATGAAAATCTGCTGAGCCGGGGAATTAAAAACACGGAGATCCGATTACGGATCGGTGTGGGTTTCTTCGGTCTTACAGAACGGGATTCGACCCTCATTCCAAAAACACTTGCACTTTTTGAAGAACTACGAAATGAGCTGCCGAATGACTGGCGGCCCTATTGGTATCTTGGAGCTCTTGCAGCCAACCAGCGCAAGGATTCCCTTGCCGCTCAATATTTCGAACAGGTGACCAAACGCGAGGAACGTCATGGTGACGCGTGGTGGTTCTATGGTTCCTCCTTATTCAGCATGGGAAATTATTCGAAGCTGCTGGAGGTTATGGGACAGGCACAAAAGCTACTCCCCAAAGACTTTCGTTTTTATCTACTTCAAGGACTCGCATTGACCCGGTTGGGGAAACAGGAAGAAGCCGTACAACCTCTGGAAAAGGCTTATGCAATAAATCCAAAAGATATCAATACACTCAGTACTCTTGCGCTCACGTTAGATGGTTTGCACCGCTATGAGACCAGCGACAGTATCTACGAAGACGGGCTGAAGCTTGATCCCAAAAATCCTCTCCTCCTGAACAATTATGGATATAGTCTTGCCGAACGCGGACTTCAGCTGGAGCGAGCCTTGGAAATGTCCAAACAGGCGATCACCGCAGAGCCGGAGAACTCTTCCTACCTTGATACGTATGGCTGGATTTTCTTTAAGCTCGGAAAGTATGAAGAGGCAGCACTCTATATCGAAAAATCAGTTGCAACAGGAAGTGCAAGTTCCGTGGTTCATGAACATCTCGGTGATATCTATCAACAACTCGGGCGTAAAGACAAAGCACTCGAGTTATGGAAAAAAGCGCTTGAGATGGATCCTCAAAACCAAGCGGTGAAAGAAAAAATCGCCCGCGGAGCAAATTAATGTTTTTGCGCTTTTCCATCTTCGTCATTATTCCCCTCCTTGCATTTACGGGATGCCGGACAACCAGCACGATGAATCTTGGAAATCGTCCCATTTCTTCTTCTGAAGTTCAGGATATGGTCCGCACGCACCATACCCGCATCCATTCGATGAAAGGTGAAGGAAGAATCTCGGTTGAAACACCGGATATGGCACAAAGCGGTTCATTCTCCCTGACACTCCAGAAACCCGACTCCGTTCTCATCACGCTGCAAGGTCCTTTCGGTATCAAAGTCGGATCTGCGTTAGTGACCCGCACGGGATTTCTTTTTTATAACAGTCTGGAGAACAAACTGATCAGCGGCTCTTCAAGTACAGAGAACCTGAACCGTATCCTTCATATCCAGGCCGGGTTCGACGACCTTGTCAACCTCTTTGCCGGCGGATTGTTTTTCAACGAGGATCTTCGTTCACCAGATGAGACACGCGTCGAAGACGATCAATGGATCTTCATTTATTCCTCTAGCAATGCGAGCAGACGCTATTGGATCGATCCGGCGACGATGTCCATTCAAAAAGTTCAATTCCTCGATGGCAACGGTAAACTCACGCTGGAACAGACCTTCAGCCGTTTTGAAGACGTACAGGGAATTTCCATGCCGTACAGCATTCGTATCACTCAACCAAAATCGAGGCAAATGTTCTCTCTGCAATATTCCGATATTCTTGTGAACGTGGAACCGCTTCCCTTCACATGGACAATTCCTCCAAACGTCGATCGAATCCGCTGGTAATGCGCATCCTATCTCGTATCTCACCCCTCCTCCTGATTCTGCTCTTCACCACCGCAGGATTTGCCCAGCGGTCTGATAAAGAGCTGAGCCAGAAAAAAGGGGAACTGCAAAAACTTCGCAACGATATCCAGGCATATGAGAAAAAATTAAAGGAGAGCGAGACAAAGGAAAAAGTAACGCTCGAACGTCTGGATGATCTTGAACGACAGTCCATTCTCATTCGCCGGTTAGTGCAAAAGCTCCGGGAAGAAGAGCTCGGGATTACTTCAGAGATCGATACGGTCAAAACGGCTATTGCTGATCTTGAAGCCCGGCTTCAGTTTTTGAAATCCCATTACGCCAATTATGTCCGCTCGGTGTATAAGAACGGCCGCATCTATGACGTTGAACTGCTCTTCTCCTCCAAATCCATCAATCAGCTTTCCATCCGGATCCAGTATCTCAAAAAATTCTCTGAGCAGCGGGCCAGGGATTTGGAGGGAATCGGTGAGAATAAAACTATCCTAGAACAGAAGAACGAACTCTTGCTCGCGAAACTGCAGAGCGAGCGGCAGCTCCTGGCCGAGAAAACTCGCGAAGAGGGGAACCTCAGGCGGACATTCTCCCAGCGGCAAACAGTCCTCAAAAAAATCCGGAAGAACAAGCAAACATATAGAAAAGAGCTTACGCGCAAGATGGAGGCGTTCCAGCAGATTGAGAGACTCATTGCAAACCTCATCGAGAAGGAACGGCTTCGCAAAGAACATGAGGAAGCCGTACGGCGGGAACGTGAAATTGCAGCGGCGCGTGAACGAGAGCGGCTTAAAACCGTAACACCCCCGGCACCAGAACCTGTCGAAACAAAAGTATCCGTTGCCTTTGAACGGCGCCGTGGAAAACTTCGATGGCCAGTCGGACGGGGAACCATACAATCGCATTTTGGCAACCAGGTTCATCCCATTCTCAAAACGGTCACGCAAAACACCGGTATTGACATTGCCACTGCAGCGGGCTCTGATGTCTATGCTGTCGCAGATGGAGAAGTGGCTGTTTTATCCTTCATCCCCGGATTTGGCAATGTCCTTATCCTGAATCATTTCAACGGTTTTCGCACGGTGTACGCACATCTGTCTGAAATTAATGTTATGGAATCACAGCGCATAACGGAGGGAACTGTTATTGCGAAAAGCGGCGATACCGTGGCAGGTGCAATTCTCCATTTCGAGATTTGGAAAGAGCGGGAAAAACAAAACCCGGAATCGTGGCTGGTCTCAAGGCGGTAGGATGACCCGCTCACGTCCGTCACTATGATCCTTCCCTCCGCCGTGCTCCTGCAGGTGTTGTATCATCTTTTTCCATGCTCTTTCCCATTCACCCTCATTTCTTATCAAGAACGCCCTCCGATCTCGCAATAATTGTCGCGACAGCAGCATCGCCAACGATATTGGGAACTGTGCGGCACATATCGAGGAACCGATCTATGCCAAGGATTAACGCTATTCCCTCTTCAGGAACATGGACCGACTTCAGGACAATGATCAGCATAATGATTCCTACCCCGGGAACCGGTGCTGTCCCAATCGAGGCAAGAACTGCCGTCAGGAGGATCGTAAGCTGCTGGGCAAGGTTGAGATCGAATCCGTATACTTGCGCAATAAAAACCGTCGCGACCGCCTGGTACATGGATGTCCCATCCATATTGATTGTCGCACCCAATGGTAGAACAAAACTTGTAATATTTTTCGGGACACCCAGTTTTTCCTCGCATGTCTTCATATTCACGGGAAGAGTTGCAGCACTGGAACTGGTCGTAAAGGCGACGAGCATCGGCTCCTTCATTCCATTCATAAACTTGCGGTAGGGAATTCCCGAAAATAGCTTTACCGCTATTCCGAGTATTCCGAACGTATGGATTGCGAGGCCCAGGAGAAGTGTAAAGGCGTACCAAAAAAGAGTTTGAATAATATCGAAGCCGAATTCTCCAACAGTGGCTGATATGAGCGCAAAGACTCCAAAGGGGGCGAAATTCATGATCATCCCGACCATTTTGATCATGAGATCGCTCAATCCATCAAAAAAATCAATTACCGGCTGCGCTTTGAGGGGATTGATCATCGTCAGACTGACACCGATCATCAATGCAAAAAAGATGATCTGCAGCATCTCCCCACCGCTCATAGCACTGAATGGATTGGTCGGAACAATCTTGACAAACATATCGACAAGGTCGATAGGCGGAACCGTTGTCTGGAGATCGGTCTGAAATTCCGTGAGGAGCTTTTCTCTCGATTCTGTCGAGATACGGGTACCCGGCTGTATCAGGTTGACCAAAACGAGCCCGATACTCATGGCAACGACGATAGAAAAGAGATACCAGAGAATTGTTTTCCCGCCCAGCCTTCCCACTCGCCTCATATCGCCGAGACTTGCGGCACCCACAATGAGTGATGCAAAAACCATAGGAACTGCAACAAACATCAATAGCCGGATGAACAATATCCCGAGAGGTTTGATCATCACCGCAATGGTTTTCACCTTTTCGAGAGCTCGTATCCCGGTGTATGTCTGTCGCCGATCTATTTTGATACTGGTGTGTTCGCGCTGCTCTTTCGTTAATCGTTTGAAGAATTGGAGTATCCTGATTTGATCATCTTTTCCAAATGAGGCGATAATGGTATCGGCATAAAGGAATTCAAACGAATCCCAGTTGCGGATATCAATGGTTTGTTCTTTTCCATCGTGTATATAGGTCAGACCCAATTCAAATTTACTGACATTAAAGAGAGCGCCAAACAATGCTCCGAGAACAAGTGCTGCAAGAATTTTGTGATGCAGCTGGATGTTCTTCATGATCTTCGCCATATATTACCTCTCCGCAGGGGTGGAAAAATATTTAGCCCGAAAATACCGAAAAATCTACGACTTTAGAAGGGAAGAAACAATGAGTTTCTGGTGCGTTACTAGACAGCGGAATGGGAAAACTAACGTCCACCGGGGAGATGGGACACCTTAATATGAAAGGTCATCTGAACTAATTTCAAGATACCCTTCCCGAACTGTCCCGCTGATGTATTTCGGGACAGCGTGGAGCACCTGGCTGGGTTTCATGACGAGAAATTCTTTAATGTGACCATGATTGCAATTCGATAATATTACCTTCAGGATCTGTTACATAGCACCAAGTCACTTTGGATCCTGCAGATGTTTGCAATGTTACGACTTCTCCCACACTCCTTCCACCAGCCTGCAAAACTATTTCTTGAGCTTCAGCTACATCAGGAACGGACAACGCGATGTGTCCAAATCCAGGACGGTTAACCGCAGGAGCTAATCCTTCTTCTTTAATTGTATAGGTGTATATTTCCAACGTGGGACCATGATCGTCATACCCAGGCATTCGCAGATGAACGCCATGAAGCTCCGATCCCCGAACACCCGTACCACGTTCTAGGTCGACACCTTGATAATGCCGCTCCGGTGGAACCGGCGTGAATCCAAATACTTCCTGATAGAACAGGGAGAGCTTTTGCCAATCGCGTGCAATTAAATTTGTATGAACATATTTTGCGTCTAGAGTCATATTATTCCCGAATCTTTTACAGATCATACTCCGTGCTATCCAACGATTTCTATATTGTGATTAATAACTTGGGAGTATTCCCACGAAGGAGATCAATCAATAATTTTGTTTTCCTGGCTCTTTCCTTTCTCCAGTGATTAGGGCGCTGTCTGTGGACGCAAAGAGATGACCTTTGTTCGTTCCGTTGAATATACCTCTGGATGCGACTCGCTGCCGCATGCAAACCATGTGACGCGTGCTTCCAGGCGCACAGGATCGAACGACACGCTGTGGATGCATGCATAGTTTTCTTTATCGCCGCACCGATCCCACGTAACAAGCGAATGTCTGAATCCGGTCGGAATGTGTTCGATGGTGACCAGCGTATCGTTCTCCCCAGGATATGCAACATAGTTGTTGATAGTGTCATACGCCAGGGGCCGCGCATAGAAAATATAGTCGTCATCCTCATCCATCGGGAGCATTATTGAATACCAACAATCCTTACCGCATTCTGCGCGAAGACAGATGTATTCGGAATTCTCCCAATCAAACCGCGGGTTGTCATACGTGCCCGAAAAGAATGTGTCAGGCAGGGATCTTGTGAACATAATGTTTCCCCAGGAGAGCATATAATGATAAAGGGAGATATTCGTACGCTCGATAAAAGCGCCGGAAGGAGTTGTTTCTCGATCAGGGGAAAGGGGGCAAAGGGTCAGTAAGAATATGAGTGCATGTGGTCGCATGGTGATCAGAAGACATTGTTGACCATTTGAATCTTCATTGGATATGATTTTCAGAAATCGAAGGAAAGTAACTATCGGAAAGGATGGAAGTCCCAACATCAAGCCCAGGGAATTGCATGCCTCCAAAGCTACATCTTCCCTACTGCATTGAATCTCATTTGAACAATTCTTTGCCAAGATGGTACCCAATCAATGGTGCAGAATCAAGCGAGATACTTCAGAATCCAACACCAGTTAAGTGTTGATCTTTTTTGTTTCCGCTTTCATATTTTCGTATATTAGAAATGGACTTTATGAAACACGCTTCAGGAAGAACAAAGAGAAATTTACTCGGGGTGTGGCTCAGCCCGGTTAGAGCGCCTGCCTTGGGCGCAGGAGGCCGGAGGTTCGAATCCTCTCACCCCGACGATTAATTCTCTTGATCAACAAAAAGCCCCTTTTCAACTGAAAAGGGGCTTTTTGTTATCCAGGCTTTTGAGCTCTTCGTTGATAATTCAAATACGGGAGACCGGCTCAGAGACGATGGATATTCTCTTTCATCTCTGATCATTCAGCTTCGAATGGATATCTGTTCTCACCTAAATTGAATCGCAAAGTCATTACTAAGAAAGGGGATGGTTTCACACTTGATGAAATTAGAGTTCGATTGTCTGCTGCAATGTAGAGCTTTCGCGCTGCTGTGATACCGGCCTCTATCTTCGCCGTGATATCATTTTTCAATTTCCAGTCGACATTCATGCTCATCTGTATTTCCGTCAGCCGAAGGTTCAACAGATCCGACTCTCCCCCCGACAATTGACTGTCAGAAAACCGGAATCGATTTCCATGAACATTTATACCAAAACCTAACCGTACGGTATTCGATGAACGGTAATTGAAACGGAGGGAAAGAGGAAATATAGTACGGAGATTCCAATCCGGGGCAAAATGCCAGCATAAGCCGAGGAGGGGAAGAAAGCGCCCCTGTTCAAATGTATAGGTATAGGCAAGCCCGTAAATCAATGCAACCTGATCAGATAATCGACTGCTGGCGAGCCCGGACCCGGTGACGCGTGCGTGTAAATTGTGGATGGTCACTTCATCTTCAGCGATTCCTCCATTCAATGTGAACGTATACATTGAACGGCTCGAGGTGAATACACCGTACGTGAGTCCTAGTGAACTGGTATACAGCCTGTGCTGTTGATTGAGAAAGGTGATCTCCGGAAGGATGGTCGATGCGGCAGCCCGAAAGAGAAACACAGAGGAAGAACGATCAAGATTTTCCCCTTGTACCGTTTCGTAGAATGGAAGAGTGATATTGGCCCCCCAGGATCGTACACCGTAGCTCCCCTGCAGATCGCGAAAACTGCGAGACGGCTGAGTCGAAAATGTTGCTCCAATTGATGGACGGAAAACATCGATCTCCACAGGGTCATCCCCCAGCACCGATTGACTATAAAGGCCGGTGGGATATCCCAGCATAATTCCTAAAAAAACCAGAGCCCATACGCTTCTACGCTGAGACATCCGAAAATTGATCATACGTAAGTTCTTTTTTTAAAGGAATGGTTATGATTATCTCAGATGTTTCTGTTTAATGATAAGAGGAGACAACCTTAAAAAAAGTGGCTTCTCTCTCTCCAAAGCGCATATCTTGAATTAATCGACGTCCTCTTCCTTACGCAACGATTTTCTCCACAGCTGCCCTACCTTCACCGTCCACTCATCTAGCAATGAATAGACGGTTGGTAAAACAACAAGCGTCAAGAATGTGGAAATTGTCAGGCCGAAAATGATTGTCACAGCCATCGGCCGCCAAAATTCTGCACTCTCCGCGCCAAAGATAAAATGAAATTCACGCCAGTCAAAATCAATGCCTGTGGCCATTGGCACGAGTGCAAGAACGGTGGCAATTGCAGTTAAAAGCACCGGTCGCAAACGGATACGTCCTGCTTCAAGCAGTGCATCATTCAGTGACATGCCCCCCTCGCCATGTTTATGCTTAACGAAATCCAGAAGCACAATTCCATTGCGTACAACGATCCCTGCAAGTGCCACAACGCCGACGCCGGTCATGATCACGCTTGCCGGTGTGCGTGTCACGACCAGTCCAAACATGACGCCGATAAGAGAAAGAATAACGGAGATCATGATCACGAACGGCACTTTCATCGAATTAAATTCCGCCACCATGATGAGGAACACCAGCAGCAGCGTAATAATGAACGCATTCCCGAGGAACGCTGAAGCTTTTTGCTGTTCTTCCTGCGAACCGGTGAGCTTGATGTCGTACCCTGCCGGAAGATTTATGCTGGAGAGCCGTGATTTCACTTCGCTGACGACTTCCGATTGAACTCGTCCCTCGACATCACCACTGACGGTGATGACACGTTTCTGATCTTTGCGCCGGATGTCTGTGACGGAGGTTGTTCGCTTGATCGTAGCAAGCGACGTCAAGGGCAGCGAAAGCAGCTGTCCCCGGCGATTCATAAATATGATGCGAAGATTCTCCAGATCACCAGGCGACTGGCGCTGATCCTCCTGCAGGCGAACACGTATTTTATATTCATCTTCACCCACACGGTACTTCGACGCTTCCACTCCAGCAATCGCTGCACGTATCGTCGACGCGATCTGACCCGTGCTCGTATAGAACAAGCCTGCTTTTTCCCGGTCCACAATAATTTCTACTTCGGGTCTTCCGGTATTATAATCATCCTTCAAATCTACTAACCCCTTGACATCTTTAATTTTTTTACGTATCTCAGCGCTCAGTGAAGCAAGCTGCGCGTAATCTTCGCCGGAGACTTCTACGTTGACAGGCGCGCCCACCGGAGGTCCCATTTGTTGCTTTGCTATTCGTAATGTCGCACCGGCATTCCCCACTGTTGTCGCACGGACTTCTTCGACCGTTTGAAGTGTGTTTTGTTTCCGCAACTTTTTCTCGAAGAAATTAATTGCAACCCGGCCTTTGTTCGATGTGCCCTGTCCGCCCATATCGAAAATATCATCGGAAGTACCGATACTCGATGCGATGTACTCGATATCTCCTTTATGCGGTATCTCACTGATACGGTTTTCCAGAACTTCAGCAATGCTGTTGGTCACATTCAATGAAGTACCGGAAGGAGTCTCAATGGTCACATTGATTTGTGACGGCTCCGTTGTCGGGAAGAACTCGACCCCCTTGTTGAATAGCCCGAAGAGAATCATAATAACCACGAGCAGACCGAAGGAACCTCCAATCGTGAGCCCCTTATGGTCTAACGTCCAGCGGAGTATCTTGACATATTCTTTCTGGAACCAAGGGAAAACGACATCATCGACTTCATGATAGAGAATGGTGAAGGGATTGTATTTCTTATACCAATGCGGGTGCTCAAGATTTTCTTTCGCCTTTTTGATCTCCCGTTTATAGTTGATCCATTGTGCGCTCTGCACCGGACTAATAACATAGGCGACAAACAGCGATGCACTTAAGGTGATAATAAGGGTGATGGGGAAAAACTTCATGAAGCTGCCGACAATTCCCGGCCAAAACATCAACGGTAAAAATGCCGACAAGGTCGTCACGGTGGAAGTCAGCACAGGCACAAATACTTCTCCAGCCGCTTTTTTCGCTGCAACGATGGGATGTTCGCCATATTCCTGCTGATGCCTGTACGTATTTTCAATGACCACAATGGCATCATCCACCAAAATCCCGAGCACCAAAACCAGCGAAAAAAGCACCACCATATTCAAGGTAATCCCCAGAATAGACAAGGCGACAAACCCGACAAACATCGAGAGGGGAATAGCCGTTGAGATTAACATGGCATTTTTGAATCCAAAGAACATGAACAGGGACATGATCACAAGAAACATGCCGGTGAAGATGCTGTTTTCCAGTTCTTTGACCATCCGCGTAACGAATTTTGACTGATCGTTGGAAATGTCGAGTTTGATGCCAACCGGCAGCTTTGCCTGTTCTTCATGGACAATGCGCTTCACCTCGTCTGAGATCCGGAGAAGATTTTCGCCAGCCCGCTTACGGACGGTCAGCGACACGACTTCCGTTTTATTCAACCGTGCATACGTTTGTTTATCTTCAAAGGAATAATCTACTTTTGCGACGTCCCGTAAATAAATAGGTTTGCCCCCTTGATTCTTTATAACGATATCTTCCAGCGGTTTTACTTCTTTGAATTCGCCGGGTACACGCACCGTAAGAGTTTTCTCCTTTGTGTCGATGGTCCCGCCGGGAATGGAAAGATTTTCTCCGCGGATCGCGTTGATCACATCGTCAAAGCTGACCTGATAGGCGTTCATCCGATATACGTCAACATTCACCTGCACTTCCGGCTCTAATCCCCCGATCACATCCGCACTAATAACTCCGGGTATTCCTTCGATTCTATCCTGGATGTCATCTGCAATTTTCTTTAATCGGGCCAGTCCGACATCACCGCCGACATTTACGAACATGATGGGAAATTCGCTGATATTGATTTCTGAAATAATCGGATCAAGAATATCGTTAGGAAGCTGCGTCCGGGTTGTATTGACCTTATCCCGCACACGTCGCAATGCTTCATCGATATCGATCCCGGTGTTGAATTCCACGCGGATCGTTGAAAGGCCTTCCTTCGAGACCGACGTTACCTGTTTGAGGTCTTTTAACCCTTTGAGAGCACGTTCCAACGGCTGAGTGATGAGCCCTTCGATATCGACGGGTGATACGCCAATGTACGGCGTTGAAATGATCACCAGGGGAATAGTGATATCCGGGGCTGCCTCGCGTGGAAGACCTTGATAAGCGCTCCAGCCGAACATGACAATCAATACCATCAAGATGTAGACGACGATCTTATTATCTACCGCCATGCTCCAGATATTCATTGTTGTTTCTCCGTTCCATTGATGACGTGAACATCAGTACCATGAACGAGTTTTTGATAGCCGGTCACAACGAGGTGATCACCCTCCTTCAACCCTTCCAGGACTTCCACCATGATTCCCTGCCGGCCGCCCAGTGTTAACCGCCGTTCTTCTGCCTTACCGTCATGTTCTACATAGACGATGATGCGATCACGATCCACGAGCTGCACGATATTCTCGCTGACGAGAATTGCATTGTTCTTTGTCTCGCGCAGGAGTTTCACTTTTGCAACCATCTCGGGTTTCAATTTTCGATACGGATTAGAGAGGATCACTTCCACCTGCATGGTGCGGTTTGCCGCTGATACGGCCGAGCTGGCAAACGACACTCTCCCCTTGAGCGTATCACCGGGGAGTGCATCAAACGTGATCATAGCCGGGATACCCGGAGGAAGCGTGCCGGAATATAACTCCGGCACCTCTGCCTGAATTTTAACCATCGAATTATTGATAATACGGACAAGCGGAACTCCGGGCGGTGCAAATTCCCCCTCACTGATAAGATTTCCCATGGCAGTATTTTCAACGACGCCATCGATGGTAGATCGAATTTGCGTCCTTTCCCAGCGCGCTCTCATTAAATCAGCATTCGCCTTTGCTGCATCGCGCCCATACTGGAGGTTCTTCATTTGCAGGTCGCTGATGCCTTGCTGGTCAAACACCTTCTGCTGTTTCTCTACGTTGAGTTCTGCCATCCGGTATTGGGCCTCAGCAGCATCATATCCCGCCTTGATGACCTCATCCTTCAGCACAACGATCAGGTCGCCCTTCTTCACGTGCTGACCTTTCTTTACTTTCCATTCCTTTATGACACCCCCTTCTTCGGGACTCATACTGACATCCTCGAATGCTTTGACCGTTCCCGCAATTTGGATGGCATCGACAAGGCGTGCAGGTTTGACGATCTCAATTTTTACGTCAATAGACGGCCTTTTCAACGCAACATTTTCCTCCCCCTTTTTGCAGGAAGAAAGCATAAGCCCGGCAGAGAGCATCAGCACTGTTAGTACCATTCGTCGTTCGCTTTTCATGGTGTATTCCTTTTCTTCTTGGTTTCTATTCTAGAGTTTCGGTGGCATACTCGGGGACATGCCCGATGAGTTGATCGAGATCTGCCGAAGCGACCAGGTAATCATATATTGCCTGAATGCGGTTTACTTTCGCCTGTGTTAGTGCAAGCTGCGCATCGTTCACTTCCAGCTGCGTGGCGGCATTGGCCAGAAATCGCGTTGTGACAATTTTATAACCGCGCTCGGCCATCTCAACAGTTTTATCCTGCGCTTCGACACGTTTCCGAGACTGTTCCAGATTGTTTCGGACAGAATGTGCTCCTGTCTTCAGGTTCCGCTCGACGTTCACCTTCTGCTCCTCGCTCTTACGCTGCTCCAATTGAGCTTGTTCAACTTTTGCATATGTCTGAAGTCCTTGAAACAGATTGAGAGAGAGACTCAGACCGATCTGGGATGATTTATAAAAATCGTTCGTAGAAAAATTAAAATCATTCTTGATCGCCGAGTAAGAATACGATCCGAACATGACGATGGTCGGCAAATAGCTGGACCGTTCAGCGTTGATGACCGCACCATTCAAATCGATCTGACGTTTGACCGCTGCAAGACCCGGATTGGAATCGAGGACGAGAGATTCCGACTGGGAGAGTATACCATCGTCAACGGGTACAAATCGCATACTGTCAGAGAGTGCGACCTCCTCTGTGCTGTTGAGCCCGATACTATTCCGCAGGGCATCCACTGCAAGAACAGCGTTATTCTCGCTCTGAATCACTGCCGGGCGAAGGTTCTCGACGCCGACAGAGGCCCGAAGCTCATCGTATTCGGAGACAATCCCCTGCTTCAGCATGAGCCGGACATTTTTCAGATTATCCTCCGCATTGCTCAGGCTCGCCCGCATAAGATCCGCCGCCTCGCGAGCAAGGAGAGCCTGATAGTACGCTTTACGCACCTTGGTGACCGTTTCCACACGTTTCGTCGTATAGAGGTCACGAGCGAGACGAGAATAGACGTGCGCTGCACCGACACCCACAAACACTGCGCCGTTAAAGAGAATCTGTCTGAAATTGAGTGAGGCACTTGCAGTAAAAGCGGGAGACATCGATCCGGGCAGAAGCACGAGTTCACCGGTGGCTTTCGGCGGGTGCAGCGTTGAATCCATGATTTTCATCAAAGGATAGATCAGGTAATCCGGGAAATAGCTGACCGGTTTATCGATGAGATGGACGTAATTCCCCGACAAATCCAGAGAAGGCATAGTATTCCCCCACGCTTCAAGCACACGGGCATCGGACTTCTTCACTTCCAGTCGTGCACTTTCCAATTCCGGATTATGTTTTATCGCAAGACGCACCGATTCTTCCAGTGTTAAACGGCGCGCGGCGGAATCCTGCCCCTGCAGCGGCGGCATGAGCACCACTGACAACAACGGGAAGAGAAAAAGAATAAATGATTTATAATTCAGATTCATGATGTCCTCAATCATTATTTTTCATGTTGGAAATCCTTGTCAATTCAGTCCGCCCCTTCTCCGTCAGCATTGCATCCCAGAGTAAAGAGTTTGAAAGATTCAAAGTCTCCGTCAAATCAATATGCATACGATCCTTCCAAATATCGTTTTCATTATCGATCCTGAGCATGAGAGAGGTTGCGCTGGACCACAAAATGATGGTGAGTTCCACAGGATTTAACTCCGCTCGAATCAAGTTCTCTTCGATCGCTCGATTGATAAGACCGATGACTAAATCCCAAAGCTTCTTTTGATCCAGACTGCATGCTTCGCGTACTTCTTCGGACACTTGTTTATGGAAGTGTGGGGTTTGGAAGAAATGAAACATCCGGAAATAATTCGGCAACGTTCTTGAGAATTCTGCATAGGCATCGCCGATCTTCATCAGTTTCTTCAACGTTACGTCGCGTGTTTCTATCACCCGCTGAAACATTTCATAGAGTCGGCGTGTACCACGCATCATGACGGCGAGATAGAGATCTTCTTTACTTTTATAATAGATATACAGCGTTCCCTTGCTTAGCTCCGCCGCTTCTGCAATATCATCCATCGTCGAAGAGAGAAGTCCTTTTTCAAAAAAGACTTTCTGTGCTGCATCGATGATTTCCTCTTTCCGGTGCTCTTTTTCTCTTTCTTTGCGCTCTGGTATACCCATTTTATCACCTTATAAGAAATGACTGACAGTCATAAAACGCCATAAGGTATTAAAAAATTTCAAACGAAGCAGAAAAATCTTCATTAAGAATTCCTCATTTCCTCAAGACCAAACATTGAATCAACCTTGCGATAAGAATACCTCGAAATTAAACGGAAATATGCATTTTTTCGGTAGATGGAGGAAATTCATCGGTTAGAGCGGCATAATTGAGGCAAGAGGTGATTCTGGATAGAAAAAGAGTGGAATCTCTTCCGCCCTTCGTTTTCAGCACATTGTCAGAAGTACTAGCACATATCTAAAAATATGACCACGTCATACTGAACTTGTTTCAGCATCTATAAACAGATTCCCTGCCTGCAGCTCGCCGCGCGAAGCGGGCAGGCAAACCAAGTTCGGAATGACAAAACAGACCTTTGAGATGCCTGTTAATGATACTTCTTCTGAAGGAACTGATGGATCTCAGCAGCCGCGACCTTCCCGTCCCGCATGGCAAGGATCACTGTGGCACCTCCGCGGGAAAGATCGCCTCCCGCAAAAATCCCTTCCCTGCTGGTGCGCTGGACATCATCCGCTACAACGATTCCTTTTTTGCCGGTCTTTAAACCGGGAGTGGTCGATTGGATGATCGGGTTAGGAGACTGCCCGACAGCTTCGATAACGTTCTGCACTTCCACTACAAAAGTAGGTTCGCTCGATGGAACGGGTTTCCGTCGGCCCGACTCGTCCGGTTCGCCAAGTTCCATTTTCTGGCATTCGATGCCGCACACAATCCCGTTTTGATCGCCCACAACCCGGGTAGGATTGGTCAGCATCATAAACTCGATGCCTTCTTCTTCTGCGTGATGAACTTCTTCCAGCCGTGCAGGCATTTCCTTCCGAGAACGGCGATAGATCAAATATGCATGCTCAGCACCGAGCCGCTTCGATGTACGGACAGCATCCATGGCGGTGTTGCCCCCGCCGATGACCGCCACGCTCCTGCCAACTTTGATCGGCGTATCGTACTCCGGAAATTTATATGCCTTCATAAGATTGACACGCGTCAGAAACTCATTCGCGGAGTACACACCGATCAGACTCTCGCCGGGAATTCCCATGAACTGCGGCGTGCCCGCTCCGGTGCCGAGAAATATTGCATGGAAGCCCCACTCCGTGAAGAACTCGTCAATGGTCGCCGTGCGTCCGACAAGGAAATTTGTTTCGATCTTTACACCCAGCGCTTTGATCCGTTCTGCTTCCAGATCGAGAATGGTGCGAGGAAGACGAAACTCCGGAATGCCGTACCTCAGCACGCCCCCCACTGCATGGAGCGCTTCAAAAATCGTTACCTGATATCCGAGCTTCGCCAGTTCCGCAGCGCATGTCAAGCCGGCTGGCCCTGAACCAACGATCGCAATTTTCTCTTCGCGGTGCTCTTTAATGACAGGAGGAGAAAACAAATTGTGCTTCAATTCATAGTCGGCAACAAAACGTTCCAGCTTGCCGATCGCCACAGGATCGTGCTTTTTCCCGAGTATGCAGACCTGCTCGCATTGTTCTTCCTGCGGACAGACACGGCCGCAGATAGCCGGGAGGTAATTGGATTCCCGGATCTTATTGACCGCGCCGATATAGTCTTTCTGATAGACCAGCTGCACAAAAGAACGGATATCGATGCCAACGGGACAGCCTTCCTGGCAGACAGGGTTCTGGCATTCCAGACATCGGGCCGCTTCGATCAGTGCTCGTTCTTCATCCACACCGAACGAGACTTCTGTAAAATTTTTCCTCCGTTCATCTGCTGGCTGTTCGATCGACGATTGGCGCGGAAGCTTCATCCGCTGGGAGGGCTTCATAGGATTCACCGTATTCATCATGCCATCCCTTCCCTTCTGCAGACATGGGAAGTTTCAGCAAAACGGTCGTCTGATATTTTTTCCATCGCGGCATAACTTCGGTTGCGAACGAGCATCTCATCGAAATCCACTTCGTGCCCTTCAAACTCCGGACCATCGACGCAGGCGAATTTCATTTTCCCATTCACAGTCACGCGGCATCCACCGCACATCCCGGTACCATCCACCATCACTGCATTCAGACTCACCATCGTCCGCACATGATACGGTTTGGTCAAATTCGAGACGGCTTTCATCATCGGCAGCGGGCCGATGGCATACACCATATTGATCCCGAGATTTGCATCCAGCAGCTCTTTGAGCTGGTCGGTCACAAAACCTTTTCGCTTATACGATCCGTCATCCGTTGTGATATAGAGCGTATCGGAGACTTCAGCCATTTCAGGTTCGAGAATGACAAGTTCTTTCGAGCGTGCTCCAACGATCGTATAGATTGTATTGCCTGCATCCTTCAGCGCTTTGGTGATGGGATATAGCTCGGCTGTCCCGACGCCTCCGCCGACGCAAGCAATGATCTTTCCTGTCTCAATGGGGGTAGGATTTCCTAGCGGTCCCATGACATCAAGGATGAAATCACCTTCATTTTTCAACGCCAGTGCTTTGGTGGTTTTCCCAAGCGCCTGCACAATGAGCGTAATGGTCCCTTCAGCCGGATTGCTGTCGACGAGCGTGAGGGGAATCCGTTCTCCGGTCTCATCCGAACGGATAATGACGAAGTTGCCCGCTTTTCGCTTCGGTGCGATATAGGGAGCTCTGATCACGTACTTCGTGATCGTGGGCGCGAGAATTTCTTTTTTTACGATTTGGTACACTGTCACTCCTTCGTGGGGTTCAACGTTTCTGATCAAACAAAGATTTTACTCAACCTCTATGCCAAAAAGAGAGAGAGGGAATGTAGTAAATTTACCACCTGTTGGTGAGATTCCTGACTAATTTACGTGTTGATATTCTCAATTCCTATATACCTTCTAAGGAATGAGAAAGTGGACAGAAAAAATCATGTTGCTTTCGCGTCCATTTTTCAATATCTTTTAACGTGCCAGGTAAGCCTGTTATGCAAATAACGGGCTTTGTTGTCTCTATCATGGTGGCCATAGTTCAGTTGGTTAGAACGCCAGGTTGTGGCCCTGGAGGTCGAGGGTTCGAGACCCTCTGGTCACCCGAAATTTTATTTTGTTCTGCATTCAATTTTCTTCATTGACCCTTGCTGCATGCCCCCATCGTCTAGAGGCCTAGGACACGGGCTTTTCAAGCCTGGAACACGAGTTCGAATCTCGTTGGGGGCACAGATAAATGAAAAGTTAAGAATTAAGAGTGAAGAGTGGGTAGTGGAGAAGTAAGATTGAAGATTTGAAACTGATGAATTAAAAAGCCGACTCAGGAATGGGTCGGCTTTTCTTTTTACGACACACGAGTTCTCCGCCAAAAAGACGGCGGATCTTCGAGAATCTCGTCCCGATTGGAAAACATCGGGATAAATTGGGGAGCGTATAATAACTGCACGTGTAACGTGCAACAATAACTACGCAGATATTTTCAAGTTTGGAATGAAGAATTAAGAGTGAAGAGTGGAGAAGTAGGAATGTAGAATTAAAGGCCTGCTCGGGAATGAGTGGGCTTTTTCTTTTCAGATCAGAACAACCCGTGTTCATTGGGTGAATCTTTCAAGACTTCTTGCGAAGCCTCCCATAACTCCATAATCTTATTTTGCTCAAAACGGAAAAGGTGAATGACAGACCACCGAGATTCCGGTGACATGGCCACCCTTCCATGGACGGCAACGAGATCTCCATCCTGAAGAACACGCAGCACTTCAAACGTTTTGTTTGGGAATGCATGGGCATTTTCTTCCATTCCCCTAAGAAGCGATTCCCGATCCCCTTTGAAATATGCGTTGTGATGAATAAATGCGGGATGAATACATTTGTCGTAGGCTTCACGTACTCTCCCGGAGGAGGCAAGCTGTAAAAAAGATACGGCGATCTCTTTGTTATTCATTTTTCTTCCGCCTCTTTTATCAGGTCCGCAATAATGATTTTTTTCATCTTCAACATTACGGGAGTAGTTTTTTCGGGATTCCTTCCCAGCAATTCTCCTATGTGAGCAGGAATGATCTGCCACGATAAACCATACTTGTCTTTGATCCATCCACATTGTTCCGCTGCAGGCACCGCTGATATTTTTTTCCAGTAGTCATCGATTTCACTTTGATCTTTACAGTTTACAATGAATGATATCGCCTCATTGAATCCAAAACCATGGTTTCTGGCAGAGTCCATAACGCCAAATTCCTGTCCATCAAACATGAAATGCCCATATTTTACCGTTCCTTCCTTATCCGGCTTATCTTCTTTGGCATAGCGTGCAAATACCTGTGCTTTTGCATCGGGGAAAATGGAGGCGTAGAAATTTATGGCTTCTTCAGCTTTGCTCAATACATTGCCGACAAACATCAACACCGGGGTAATCCGTTGCTTGAAATCTTGCTCGGTGTGAATGACTTGCCATGATACTCCATACCTATCCTGTATCCAACCGTATCTCCTGCTGAATGGATATTTGCCGAGTTCCATCATCACGGTACCGCCGACAGTAAGTTTTTTCCAGATGGTATTTACTTCCTCCACTGTTCTGCACTTCGCGTGAAATGAAATAGAGGGATTGAATTTGAAAAGCGGACCTGCACTGATAGCCATAAAATCATATCCCATCACCTGAAAACCGACAATGTCACAATCGCCTGATGGTGTATCATATATTCGGTTCTTGAATTTGATTCGAGAGTTATCGAAAACGGAAGCATAAAATTCCGCCGCTTCGACGGCTTCTCTGTCAAACCAGAGGTGAGGAACAATTTTTTGCATGTATTCTCTCAAAAGAACATTTTAAATGGCTGGAGCATCCCTGCCCGATTGCCTTCGCTATCTTTGAACATAACAAACAGGCCGATGCCCGGTATCTCCATCGGCTTTCCCAGCACCTTTCCTCCTGCCCTCTTAACAATCTTCATGTGATTCTTCATATTGCTTATCGCAATCACGAGATGAGGCACTTTGCCATCTTTGCCCTTTTTATAAAATCCGCCGTTGATAGCTCCCTTTCTTTTGTGCATGCCGTGTTTATTGACCGGTGAGGTTGCTGCAAGCAGGTAGTTTCCCATCTCCGGACCGAGCTGATTCATCTTCCACCCGAACGCTGTCTCATAGAATTTTTTCACCCGCTTATTGTTTGAAGCAGGCATTTCAAAATGCACTACAGGATTCATGGGTCTCTCTCCGTTATTATTGAAAAACCTTCAGATGCGATTTTTATATATCGAACTCTATCAATATGTTGTTCAAAAACTCACCGCTCCCGGCGTGTTTATCTAACAGATAGTGTAAAAAAACGTTCCTCTCGTCAATCAGGAAGTCTTGAGGGACAGGCGAGACACTCGTCCTAATCTGTCATTGCGAGCGATCCCGGCGCCGTCGGGAGCAGAAATATCGTTCTTCTTCTATGATGCGGATTTTCCCGCTTTACGGGATGCTTTCGCACTTCGTCTTTTTCCTTCACTTCGCTTCAAGCTACGCAGATACTCATCTGAAATGTCACAGGCAACGCCTGTGCCTTATTCTATTTTTGCCGGCAACTTGACAAGAAGCGTCTTAATGTGCTTTGGGAATCGCCCGTTTCCCTTTTCTTCCTTGAGAAGCTCGCCCATTGATTTATCCGTGTATGCAAACGCGATGGTCTCCGGTTTCTCATTGAGCGAGATAGTCCAAAGAGTTTTTTCCCGGATTTTCGCAAGCACATCGGTGTCGGCTTTTCCATCTGCTGTTTTGCCGGGACTTGTTGAGATGATACAGACTATGGTGTCGTCTTCCGAGACCGCGTCGAATTCGATTTCAGCGCCGGACTGCACCCCTAATTTACGTTTTGCAAATGCCTGGTTATATTTTTGGGGAAGGAATTCGCTTCTTATCCAATTTTCAACATCTTTAGTAGCGATGGTTGAGTTTACCATATCAAGTTAATCCATTTGACTTTGAAGACATACAGTACATTATGGCGAAGCATCTCAGCAGGGAACTTATTCTTTTCCTCTTTGGATAATGTTAACTCTCCATAAACGAGCCACATTTCATAGCTCCCTTTGAAATACTCAGAGACCTTTTTCAGCTTGTCTGTGCGTTTAAAGTCCCTGAGATAGACATTCACAGTCGATGTGAACCGTTCTTTTTTATGGAAGTTGCAACGAGGATACGTTGAGACTGAAACTTCAACCCAGATTTTCTTTTTCTTATTCATTCCCAGAATATCAATTTCTGCCCCCATGCCGCCCTTTGCTTTTGGTACTTTGATATTATTCATCGTGAAGTACCCTTGGCATTCCTGCAACCATGCAGTTACAATTTCTTCTGCTGGATTTTTCATTTACATGCGTTCAGAGAGATAAGAAAATGACACTTAATGCTACTTTCTGATTTCTTGGTAATACTTGGCTGGATATAGCTGCAACACCTCAATGTTGCTTCACGATATACGGGAGCAATGTAGCCAAAAGGAACAATAATCACAAGAAAGGTGGGGGAGAATTGAGGAAAAGGGTGTTCTGATAAGGCTTAGATTGCTCAAGATCGATTGGATTGTATCGTGCATTACTAGTAGCTCCCGCTTATCCTGTCACAACCCTTAAGGCGTCTAGCGGAATGGTAAAATGATCCTCTGCGATTCTACCTGCACTTATCTAAAAGCTTCCGAGGGACACTATAACCGAGATCTATCGTTTTCATAAAGTCGGCGAGTGCTTTGCTCTTTTGGCCAAGTCCCAAGTATGCGTTTGCTCTGCTGTAGAATGCGTCTGAATGATCCGGGTTCAAATCGATTGCTTTAGTAAAGTCAACAATGGCTCCTTGATAGTCTTGAAGCGAAGACTTTGCAAGCCCCCTGCCATAGTAGGCATCTGTATAATTCGGTTCGAGTTCGATTGCCTTCGTGTGGTCGGTAAGGGCATCCTGAAAGTCTCCCCGTTCGCACTTCGTCGTCGCACTTTTAAACCAATCGGTTGCGCTATTCTTTGTCTGAGACATTGTTCTCTCTCCAGTATTTGCTATAGCCATATAGGTCTATTTGCACATGTCCAAAAATTTCTGAGGAACGCGAAGACCCAATTCTAACGCTCTCTTGAAGTCCTCCTGTGCTTTGGTCTTTTCGTGAAGCATCAAGTATGCAAACCCCCTTTTCAAGTGAGCCTGAGCAAAATTCGGTTTTAGACTGATTGCCATGGAGAAGTCGACAAGGGCTTTCTGATAATCTTCAAGCTTACCGCTTGCGATTCCCCTGTTGTTGTAAGCTTCTGCATAATCCGGGTTCAGATCGATTTCTGTCGTGAAGTCGGCAAGGGCTTCCTGATTGTTTCCAAACTCAGCCTTTATGATTCCCCTGTGGTTATAAGCTTCTGCGTAATCAGGGTTCAGATCGATCGCCTTTGTGAAGTCGGCTATAGCTCCATGATGGTCGAGAAGTTGAACCTTTGCCATCCCCCTGTTGAGAAAGGCTCCTGCGTCATCCGGTTGTAGACTGACTTCCTTCGTGTAATCGGCAATGGCACCTTGATAGTCTCCAAGCTCATGCTTTGCGATTCCCCTGAAAAAATAGGCAATTGCAAAATCAGGGTTCAGATCGATTGCTTTCGTGTGGTCGGCAACGGCCCCATGAAAGTCCCCGCATTCGAACTTCGCCGTTGCACTTTTAAACCAATCGGTCGCGTTATTTTTTGTCTGAGACATTGTTCTCTCTCCACTGCTTGCTACAACCCGACACGCCGATCAGCTTCTATTTTGATTTCCTTTTTATATTCAAATCGATAACTCGTGCATACGCACTATCTCCATTCGGATACTCTTTTTTCAGCAGCACATAATCAGACCCTAATAATGAAGTCGAATAAGAATATTCCCCAGATTTCTTGTGTCGAAATATTTTATAGGAAGCATTCGGTTTACCCGGATTTATGTTCCCTCTCCCTCTGATTTTAAAAGAATTCATTTATACTTCCTCTTGACCGAATCATAACTGCCCATCGATGAAGTGTTTCGACTTCTTCCCCCTTTACGGAGGTTAGCACTTTAGCGAAATTCCTGCATCTTCTTCAGTCTTTCTTGGGGGTCGTCAAATTTGACCTGTAGTGCATCAAAAGACTCTGGATCATAGTCTTTTCCGTACCATTCCTTCATTTCTTTATAGTCATTCCCTTTTTTCTTTTTCATGATATCGCAGAACTCTTCATAGCCGCCTATTCCTCCGCAATCTTCAGGAGGACAAGCACGGTTCCCATCAATGCACCGAGGCTGTTTAACATCTTCATCGATATATTTCTCAAATTCTATTTCATGCTCCCACCCATCCCCAAAATCATATTCGTACCTGATCTTCTGTCCTATTTTAGCAATATGCTCTTTAATGCCAATTTTCCATCCTGCCTTAGTTTCTTTAAACCCCATTCCTTCTTGATCAGGCAATCCTATATGGAATCGACTGTTTTTGTCTATTTCAAAAATATGGAGATGACAATCAAGCCATCCGAAAGAATCCTGAATTGCGACATGAAGGTCCCAGAAGGAATAGTTTTCAGGGACTATTATCCTTCTCCAAATAGGTGGTGTAATATCCTGAAGTGATATTTTTAACTGCATGCCTTTCATGCTTTATTGCCTTTTTAGAATGATACCGAGTTGAAACATGCTATTTAGTATGAATGAATCGAGTTTATTCTGAAATAGTTCTTATGAAGACCAAGAACTCTTTTCAACCATGCTCAACGTACCAACGCTCTTTTCGTATGCAAGTGTTGTAGTTAGGCGACAACGGCATACTTAGATACTCACACAATTCTTGGAATTAGGGATTTTGTGTGTGCCATATACTCTTTGTACTGTTTACCAAACTTTTCAACAAGAACGATTTCTTCGCATCGAATTCGATAGATCATTGCACCGGTAATCGGAATCACGATTATTATTAAGTTAACCCAAGTGCCAAAATACACAGCCAATCCGATAAATTCTATAAGAAGACCTGTGTAGGATGGATGGCGAACATATTTATACATTCCTCTGACAAAGAGAATATGTTCCTCCTGAATGGCAACATTGACGGTAAAATACTTGCCAAGAGATATGATTGAGATCCAACGTATGATGAATCCTCCGATCAATAAGCAGAGTGCAATAACTCTGATAATTGACCTTGATAACTGGAATGCTGCTAAGGGATACCATTGAAGGAATATTGTAAGGCCAATGGAGGCAATGACGGTAAACCATAATAGTCGCAGTGAACCTCGATCTCCTTTTGCCGATGATCTTTCCTTGGATCTTTTGAACATTAAAAGAGCGACCTCTGAGATCGGGAAGAGTATAACAACATATTTGAGAATTGATCCAATATCCATAATTATACTAAACGACAGAAAGAAAATAATTGTTTTTCAAATGCCCCTGCCTAACGATTTCTCTATTGCGATAAATAACGGCGGGGTGTTCCCATAATAGAAACCGTCCAATAAATATGCCCTCTTTACAGCTCCCTTTTTAAAGTGATTAGCTTGCATTGACCGAAAATAATATTAATCTAAATATCTATTTATCACTTTTATTTTCTTTTATTCGCCAACGGTATGACAATTCCTAATATTAATGCGAAACGAAATGATGTCTCCCAGTCGATTACGCCAGAACTATGAACAATAAGATTGAAGAGATAAGTAACAATTACGCTGACAACAAGAGCTATGATAAAATTGATAGCGAACTCGGGCGCAAGTTTCTTGAAATTCATTGTTTGATCTCCTTTTGTTGATTGTATGAATGCTCATTCCATTGCCATCGCAGTAGGGACATCGATTGCTCGATGCCCCCTGCACAGATCCCGGCGTGCGGATTTTCCGCACCGGGCTCTTCAGCAACACTCGCTTCCGCACGAAGGCTCATGCAAACCTCTGCTTCACCTTCTTCGCTATTCCCTGCAGTGAGGTTCGCATTGGTATCCGATTCTTCATGCTCGGCCAATGTTTCCTTTGCAGACTGCGTGTTGTTGTGAGTCCCTTCCCCTTGTTCCCTTATACTGGAACGTGTGAACGGCTTTCCCGTTCTCTGAGTATTATGAACTCATCTGACTCCCTGTGGTCATAAGCGCACTACTTGTTTTTCGCGTCGGCTTACCTTGCAGCCATCGGTTCAGGCTTCGGCCTACTTCTGTTTCCGGGTTTCC
>Ga0268280_1000503_pt1 | contig 32545 bp, 29 predicted proteins | sample saktaG_9_FD_190139 | JGI IMG/M metagenome (GOLD analysis project Ga0268280, IMG submission 190139) | Saline water microbial communities from Sakinaw Lake, British Columbia, Canada - sak_2011_5_24_40m | ecosystem: Environmental > Aquatic > Non-marine Saline and Alkaline > Saline ...
GGTTTCATAAGGACCGACAGTTCTATCTAAAGGGTCAGGGCAATTATTATAATAAACTTCATACTGGCATAAGTCACCAGTATGAAAATGACGTATGTGACTTACAACAGTCTATCCCATTGGGTTAAGGGGCTTCATATGCTTTACTAGATTTATCAACAATTTGTGACTATTTCTTGGCTGAAAAATCTGAGAATTCTAGCCCATTTTCATAATAACAGACAGTTCAAAGTATTGACTTTCATAACCACGTACAGTCATTCATGGTACCCCGGGGCAACTATTACGTTAATTACAAAATTATGTATATATTAATCATTTCTATATATTTTAACTTAGGATATTGATGAAATTTCTCTGAAATTAAATCATGACCTATATATCCATTCATTCTCAAACAAAATCACATAAAAATTGAACTCTTCGGAGTTCTTTTTTTGTATATGAGTTCATTATATTAAAATTGATGTATTATAGAAGTATATAAGGAGGATTAATAACATGAATACATTTTCTGATTTGTATAAACGAATTGTTACCTCTACTCAAACCAAAGAAACCGATGAAATTCTAGATAATATAGGATATGACCCCTATCATCTTGAATGTGTACTAAACCCAGAGTTAAAAAAAGAAACCTGGCAAACCTATAATCCTAATTGTGAAGCATTGGATCAGAATTTTGTGAATTGTCTATTTAGACATTTAGCAGTGAATGAAGCTGGAGAATACGAGCCTGTCTTTGTCAAAGAGACCTGCATTCACTGCTTGGATGAAGAAAAAATAAGAAAACTTCTGTCTTCCAAAGATGTTCTCCAAGTTCTTGAAGCAATCCAAAAAGGTGATAGACCAGTCTATGCCTTAATTGCACCAGCATTCCTAAGTCAATTTGATGTCGTAACCGACGGACAATTAAGATCTGCATTAAAACAAATCGGATTCAAAGGCGTTGTTGAAGTCTCACTATTTGCAGATATCTTAACTTTAAAAGAAGCTTTGGATTTCGACAAAGAAATCCAAACAGAAGAAGATTATATATTAACAAGTTGCTGCTGCCCGATGTGGATCCAAATGATTCGCAAAATCAAACCTGAAATCCTTTCTCACGTGCCTAAATCAGTTTCACCGATGATAGCGACCGGAAGAGTCGTCAAAAAAATAGTCCCAAATGCAATAACAGTTTTTGTTGGACCTTGTTTAGCAAAGAAAGCAGAAGCAAAAGAGGAAGACATCAAAGATGCCATTGATGTCGTACTTACGTTCCAAGAAGTCAAAAGTCTTTTTGAAACAGCAAGAATTGATGCTTCTAAACTCAAGACCGACATTAGAGAACATTCTTCAACGGCAGGAAGAATCTACGCTGTATCTTCAGGCGTCAGTCAAGCGGTTGATCTGACGCTAAAAAGACTTCGTCCAGATAAGAAAATTCAAGTGAAATCAGTCCATGCGAGTGGTGTTCCTCAATGCAAGATTCTACTCAACAGCCTAGAATCCGGAAAACTAAAAGCAAACTTCATTGAAGGCATGGGTTGTGTGGGAGGCTGTGTTGGAGGCCCGAAATCATTGATTGATAAAGATCTTGCCAAAACAAAAGTCGAAGAATATGCAAATAAGTCACTCTATCCCACTCCAATTGATAATCCATATGTCATTGAAATGCTTTACAGATTAAACATCAAATCCATTGAAGAGTTATTGGAAGATCATGAGATATTCACAAGGGTATTTTAGACATATTCCATATATGTTTAGAATCAAATCAACCTTGATGGATTATCCCTTATTATGTAGTAATCCACTTACAACAAAAAACCACTTCAAATTCAACTTTGAAGTGGTTTTTCACATGTATGGAGACCCTAATGGTCATCGGTCAAGCCTTATTCTAATGTAATTAAAACTTGTTCTGCTAGACACCATGTAGAATCGTTATCTTGTGCCACACTTACAGTTCCAGTAATATTACCATAAGTGACTCTATTGGTTCCTTCAAAATCATTTTTTTGAACATGCCAAGTAATTCTTTCTAAGTAATCTTCACCATCTATAACTTTATTTATCACATAACACTATAATAAAAGTTAGCAATTCGATCAAACAATGTAACTTCAACATACTTTATTACAACTATAAAAGTCTTGGTTTTTCTACATAGAGCCTTATAAATGTATGATGATATATGATATAATAACTACATTGAAATTTTAAACACGTTGATTGGCTGACAAAAGTCTCAGATGTATTTCTAATGAATGTTGATAATAATTAATTTGTTGTATGCATCACTAAATCCGATTACCATCAACTTAGATTGAAAACAATCCAAGCTAAAACGTGCAAAGACTGCTTATTTGTAAATAAAACGTTTCAATGAAAATACGATTATAAAATGAAATGCTTGATAAAAAACTATGAATGAAACTTCATTCATTAAGCAGAATTAATATTAAGAAGTGGATTAGAAATATAACAAAGGGAGAATACAATATATGAAAAACTTACTCAAAAAATCATGGTTCATTGGCATATTAATCATATGCTTATTACTGGCGATATTTTTCATAAACTTATGGATAATGTCCTTAGAATTAAAATGGCCCTATGAAGGTGAGAACTTTTTCTCTCTAGCAAATAACCTATCCCATGGTCATTATATGAATGTCTTTTCATTCATATTAATGCTCGTCTTTTATATCTCTATTATTCCAATGATTTTTTCAGGCTTTAGTTTCTATCGAAAGAATCATTGGGGAATTGTAATGGCGATTTTATACTTTCTAGGCTTAGTCACAACTTTAATTGTTTTTCAATCAATTAAACACTACTTATCCGTTTTTGCAATCATCCTGGTTATTTTTAATTTCATTTTGATTTTGGGCGTTTTAGTTTTAAGTATATTTAGAAAAAAGGCATTGAACTTAACAAAAGACCTTGAAAAAGAGAAGAAGGAAATTAAAATAAGCAACACCAAAATTCCTTTGGTTGTTCTTATTCTAGATCTTGCCTCTGTGGTTATTTTCTTAACGACATTTATTGTTCCATTATATACTCTTGTTGAATCTGAATCGACATTTAATGCCATCATTATCAATGTCTTGTTTTTTGGAGAGACTAATATAAATGTTGTCATTTATTTTATCGTCAATTTTTCTTTCTTTTTGTGTATATTTCTATATTTTGCGAATGCTCTTTCCAATTATTTTTTTGATAAGGATCGATTTATCAAAAAATCTAAAACTCTCTTAACATTAACTTTCATAACTACATTGGTATTTTTCTTGACAGGACTAGCAATCGAGATTCTTTATTCAAGCTTGTGGGGCGTTGTTGTCCATACTGTCTCATTTATTCCGATGCTTTTGATGTTGGTAGTGATTTTGACTTATGCCATTCTAATCGGCAAATACAACGCTTTAAATCAACTATCTTCCAGTGGGAATCGATTAAGATATTTAAAAATCGAACCCCTCTTTTATGTCTTTTTATTGACTGCGATTACAGTACTAATGCTGTTGCTTCCAATTGTTAAAATTGATATAGTATCAGGTTCCTATACATATTTCATCAATTTGACAGGTATTGACATTTTGAGGGACTACGCAAGCATTGACCCAGGATATCGTATCGTTGCTTATTTACTGGTTGTGATGCTTATATCCGTGGCTTTAGCTTTGGTCGTTACATTAATTAGTTACCTATCGAAATACAGACAATTCAATTCCATTGTTAAATCAGCTGCGATGGTTAATGTTTTCTTTGTGTTTATCATTGCTATATCAGGGTATTACTTCCAAATCGCCAAAGAAATCAACCGAGCGATTATATTGGATTTAATTGATTTTTATGGAGTGAATTTACCGGATCTCCCTAGTTACGATTACTACATTCGAACCGACGCTATCTATGCACTGATTGGAATTGTTTTTGTATTAGTCATCATGTTTTTAAGAAAAGCATTTGATCGAGACGAGTTGAATTTGCTAGAGGCAGGGATATTGCCTTTCGGAGATACGTCTAATTCAAATAAGGGTTCATTATCCAGTAATCTAGATGAAGATACTATAGGGCAATTTGATCCGTGTTATGCCTTTACCGAACTTGATTCCAAAGTAAGTCTATTCAGTCAGGATGCAGAAAAACGAAAAGCTTTATTGATATCCGAAGCCACCTTAAATGGACTCGTTCATTTCGTCGTAGAATACGCAAGCAATTCAAGGCTTCATCTTTCTTACACCCCAGAAGATATTGCCACTTTTGTTGCAGGTCTTGGAGCTAGTAGACTATCCATTCTACAAGGCATGTCTGGAACAGGTAAAACCAGTTTGCCGAAGATTTTTTCAGAAGCCATATTTGGAAACTGCGATATCGTTGAAGTTGAGTCTTCTTGGAAAGACAAAAACGAGTTATTAGGGTATTATAATGAGTTCTCATTAAATTACACACCTAAAAAATTCACTTTGGCTTTATACAAAGCCGCGCTGAATCAAGAGATATTCACGCTTATACTCCTCGACGAAATGAATCTATCTAGAATTGAATATTATTTTTCAGATTTTCTATCACTCATGGAAAATGAAGAAAATCAAAGAGAACTGAAATTGATTAATATTAAACTAACGAGAAGAGAAGATGGAAAAGAAGTTGACTATCGGGCTCTAGACTATGGAAATACGCTTAGAATACCGCCAAATGTATGGTTTATCGGAACCGCGAATCGTGATGAATCAACTTTTGTGATTTCAGATAAAGTCTATGACCGTGCTCATACGATCAACTTTACAAAACGCGCTCCTAAAGTCCGTAACTTTTCGAATCCAATTCCACAACAGTATTATGATTATCAAACCATGAACAACTTATTTGTTAATGCTAAACAAAATGGGAATTTTGATGCTGAAAATAGCGAACTCATTAAAAACGTTGAAACGTTACTCGCTCCATATAACATTTCCTTTGGAAATCGCATCTTAAATCAAATCGAAGATTTTGTGAACATATATAAAGAATGTTTTATCAACGAAGATGTTGAAAGTGAAGCGATTGAGAAGATTTTATTAAGTAAAGTTGTTGCTAAGCTTGAAGTCAAAACCATCGATGACAAAGAAAAACTAGAAATGGAATTCGAAAAATTGCATTTACATCAATGTGTAGAATTTATAAAACGTCTCGATAATGAATAATCATGACAAAAAACACAAACAAATTAAGAATAGAGGAATATAATCGCTTTGCTTCACTATTAGAAGACATTCAGAAATTTGTTCAGAAACACCAATTTGTAACCTATATTGAGTTTGATTACTTTGTGGTTCATGACATGACTTTATTTTCGATTGAACCAGATTTTGATTTTGATCAATTGGAAAAAACAATTCATCAGATCAAAAAGGCGACGCCTGCAATCAAAAGGATATTTAGTAAACCAATTATCGTTTTGAAAGACAACGATGATGTGTTACCCGTTGAAAATGCACGCATTATTAATCAAAACACTTTGCTTCACTTAGCGAATCATGGTCAATTTGTTTCTAATATAACAAAAAAAGGGGTAAAACCTCGAAAGCTGTTAACGAGAATCTATGAAGATGAGTATAGTATTTATGAAAATATCATTTTCTGTAATTTTATTGATGAAATTCTCTCTCTAATAAAGAGAAATAGAAGAACATTGAACAGTTTAGTTTATGCCAGCAACATTATGAGATTCAATTTACTGGAAAAAATCAATCATGTGAATTACTTTTTAGCATTAGGAAAATTACATACGGGTTATATTAGAGATTTTAGTCAATATTTAAATTTATCGAAAGAAATGTTAAAGGAATTATCATTAATTAGTCAAGCCATTAATCCAAGATTATATAAACCAATCTATCAAAAGAACCTCAAACGAAATAAAAATTTAAAACTTAAAAAAACCAACATATTTTTGATGCAAAAAGACTATCGTCAGGTTTATAAAACCTATAATTTCTTGTTGGGTAATCAAATCAAGGTTGAAGATCAAAAAGAGTCCATTGATTTAGAATTAATGATAAAGAATTATTTGACGTATGTTCAAATGCTCACCATTTTTGCTGTTGGACATTTTAAATTTGAAATCGATCCTCAATATAAAATCAATTTGAGTTCCCTGGACATGACCTTCTTATTTAAAGAATGGAAATTAGATATCTATAGTAACAACAAAAAAGAGATATTACTTTTCTTTACAAAAGAAAAAACGTATAGAATCATGATCACCGGTAGCGTTTATGATACTAAAAAACTTAGTATTTATAAAAGAAACTACGAGTTGGATGAGGTTATTGTAGTCAATCAATTTGATGAAGACTATCTCGAAAGAAACGACGTCTATATCAGTATGCAAGACATTGATTCCTTTCGAAGGATCCAACAGATCATCCTGAAAGGAATGATCTATTCGGATACCAAAAGAGATGTTTGTCCTTTCTGTGGAGGAAAACTTCATAAAGATCCCTATCATGGCTTTTATCAATGTAATGATTGCATGATTCAAATAAAAGAAACTGTGTGCAAAGAAACGAATAAAGCTTTTTTCTATACCGATAACACCTATCTTAAAAAATACATGAGTAACTTATCTGATATAAAAGATGATGATTTTTTAGATTATGAAAAACAAATTGAGTCATTAATGTATTTTAGGAATATTACGAAGATCAATCAAAATGGTGATATCATTTGTCCGTTTTGTAATGTAAAGCATGAAAAATAATCTATTCTAGGTTTGGCTCCTTACTAAAAGTGTATACATCAATATACAGAACTTGCATAAAAGAAATCTTTATTAATGTATTCAATCAATTTATAACAAAAAACCACTTCAAATTTAGCTTTGAAGTGGTTTTTCAAATATATGGAGGATCAATGACATTCCCTAATTGTCATCGGTCAAGCCTTATTCTAACGTAATTACAACTTGTTCTGCAAGACACCATGTAGAATCGTTATCTTGTGCTACACTTTCAGTTCCAGTAAGATCACCATAAGTGACTGTAATGGTTCCTTCAAAATCATTTGTTAGCCATACACCTAGTGCGCCCGCTGGATTCGAGACTAAATCATCTTCAAATACAACTACACCGTCGATATCCTTTACTTGAACATGGAATGTAATTCCCGCTAAGTAATCTTCACCATCTACAACTGGAAATAACATATAATACGTTTCATCAGATTCTTGAGTGTTATTATAATATCCACCCATCATACCAAATCCCCGGTCACCGTCATTATCCCAACAACCACGTTCAAACGCTCCAAAGCCCATCCATCTTCCCATTCCGTAGAATATAGAAGATTCTGGTGTGCCAGCCGCGTCTGCTCTTACTTGATTGTCAATCAGTACACCGCCAAATATTAATAATGCTGCTACAACAGATAATAAAATCCATTTTTTCATTCTCATAAATGTAATCTCCTTTAGTCTATTATTTCATCTAACTCTTTACCTAAATAGATAGGTAAATAGCCTAAATTTTCAATAGCTTCTACAATTTCTTGTTCATTGACATCGAGTTGGTTATAGTAATCAATCTTTGCTGTTAAGGTTCTTAAATCGATGTCAACCTTATCAGCACCCATCTTAGTTAACTTCTGATCAATCGCGTTTAGACAACCACCACAATGGATTCCGTCTATATGTAAATATACTCTCATATTCATCACCTTCAAAAATACTTACACCCAGAGGGGGGTGTATGCCATAATTATATACCTTTATTAATACCTTGTCAACAAAAGTTACTTGGTTTTTTGAATGATGAATATATCAAGATTTCCTTTACAAATTTGATGCATTTATAGGCTGCTTTTCAAGTAGGATTCTATTTAATACAGTGACACTTGCTTAAGATACATATAATTTAATTGAATTTTTCTTTTAAGACAATAATAATAAATATAAGTATTGACAAATATTTTTAAATCTCCTATGATATATCTTAGAGTCATCAATAGATTGGAGATAACGATGGTAAAGCCAAACACAAAAAGTGTTCTATTGTTTTTAGCAGTATTCCTAGCAATGTATTTTGGATTAAGACATACTTTTACGGATTTTGATATTTATGATGCTTTAAGAATATTAGTTAATGCAATGGCACTGGCAACGACTTTTGTATTTTTGTTTGTTGACAAAGAAAATAGTAAGCTCAGGAAAGGAATACTCTGGGGGTATGCTATCTCAGGGTTTTTAAGTTACTTAATTGCATTTGTTTTAATTTACATTCCGAATTTTTTTCACGACGTTTTAGGTTATATTGTTGCGATCTTATTTAGTAGGAATTTGATGATAGGATTCGTTGGATTATTATTCCTTCAAGTGTATGACACTAAATATCCTATTGATACCTTGAAGAAATGGACAAAAAACTTAATTATTATTTTTATCTTAGCTTTTTCACTCAATTATCTCATTCAAATCGTAGAGTTTGTCATTGATTCATTTCAGTTCGTTTCGTTTTCGCCACACTTATCAACACTTTTGAATATTTTCGCTAATTTTTTCAGGAACTTGATATTGGTATTTTTTCCAATCGCTGTGATTCGGTACTTAGTCTTTAAAGAACAATAAATAAAAATTGGCGACTATAAACGGTCGCCAATCTTTTTCATTTCAACGAAAATCATCTGTGCGATGTCTTCGCTTTCTTCATTGCTCTTAATCTCAATCGATCCTATCCACTCATCTGCCGTTAATTCGACTGTCCCTATGAAAGAGCTTGGAAGACTGAAAGACACTGCACCGTCTTCCCTCGTCAAGATTTCATCATCGATCAATTCCATCGTCTTGCTGTTTTTAATCGAGACCGATACCCACCGGTGTTTAAAAGACTCATTGTCTTCTGAATAAGGAATCAAATCATAAAAAGTGTCAATCGGAGCGTGTGTATCGATGTCGTTTCCGATTTTAGTGTATTCAGCCATATTCTGCATCTCTTTTCTATCTATTTCAAAATATACGCTTCAAAAGAGCAGAAGTCAAATGAATTGAATTGTTTCATTGAAAACCATAAATCTATCTTTCTAGAAAATCACTTATATGATATAATCGATTTCAAGAGATGACTATTTATTATTTTTGGAGGACAATTGAATGTTCAAAAAATTAACAGTATTCCTTACCATTTTAACGTTCTTTGCACTTATTGGCTGTGGAGACACTTCAGACCAAACGACGACAATACTGTCGACAACGTCAGATACTTCATCCTTATCTGAAAATCATGTCTATTTGCCATATATCAATACAGATTATATCCCGTTTGATGCCGCAAGAGATTTTGTGTTATCTCACGATTACTTCAGTATCGTATACTATGATGAGGAACTTGTCGTATTCATCGTAGATAATACAATCTATCTTGTTCATAGCGATTCCTCATCTACCAGCATCGCTAGCCCTATTAGTATCTACAACACCATTTATTACTATGACTTGGAACAAAACGAAATCTATTATTTAGACACGAATTCAATAAAAGTATTCAATTTGGATACGGAAGATTCCAGAACCTTAGAAAGTTCACTTACAAATCTCTCAAAGTTTCCGGGAGGATACGTTGCTTTTGGAGAGTCAACGAGAGTTACACTTTTCCCAAACCAAACGACGACTTATGACTGGTTTGAAAAAGCCTATCAATTCTTTGATTCTGAAGGAATACACTATGGAATCTATGACAATGTAGGTGGAACCTGCTATGTTAAACAGTTTTTAAACGCTGAACTTTTAACAGAAGTTACTCTTGAAGGTGTATGTAACCACACCTCAAGTTATGGCGCGGATTTCGGTGTATTTGAACAGACCTACACTTATGATCTAGAAAACACGATCGTAAGGGATCGTTACATCGTCATTGATACAGACGGTAATGTAACTTATCTAGAAATCCCAGATTATGAGAATCTTAGTGAAGTCAATGTTTATTACAGATACATTCAATTCACTTATAATCAGCCCTTTGATGAACTCCTACCTGCAACGAGGTCTTATACCTTGCCGACACTTGAAGAAATCGACTTTAGAGAAACCTCTATTGCCTATTGGAATCTCTTAAAGGTGACAGAAGATTACTTTTATGGATACACGCAACAGAACGCTTTTGTTCAAGTGTCAAGAACTGACAATTCAGTTCTTGTGAACGTTCCTGCATCTCCTGAAGGATGGCCTCAATCCTATACGAGTTATGGCAATGAATACCTTGTATTTGAAACCCTAGAGTATCCCTTGATTTCAGGCGCACTTTACAGTATGGATGGTTCCGTTCTTTTGGATAACCTTTCCTATTATGCAGTGATGAGTGAAAGTACTGCAGTTTATATGCTCCAAAACGATGATTCATCCTATGACATCTATTATTATGATCTTTCAACCCATACTTCCACGAAGATACAAGACGCTGTTTTCAATTTGCCTTTGATGATACATATTACAGAAGAAGCAATCGGAATCATGTATTATAAAGAACCTGGTGAACTCGACTATCCAAATCATATCGAGATTGTCTATTATGACTTGCAAGGAAATTACATCGATACGTATTTAAGGTATTCCAATACAAGATACTCTTGTTTTGTCAATGATTCAGGTGAAGTGTTGTTTTCAAAACCTTAGTCTTCTAAGAATCCTTTTTTATCGAATTGTATAGGCGACCGTGATGGTCGCCTATACGTTTCAAATGAAGACAAATGGCAGTGCCATCACGTCCTTTGTTTTTAACAAAACAAGAAGAAACTACATCAAATTTACACCTAAAAAAAACCTAAAATTAATCCTTGAGTTAAAAGCGCTTTCATTGTATAATATATACGGTAGAAGCCAAGCTTGATTTCTACACACCTTTGAGGGGGTAAATTACGTCCTGTAAACTAAGCTAAAATTTCCATTTTCAGCTTTTTTTTATTCTCTAAACGAAAAAAAATCAGTTTCAACTGATTAAAAATACAATATAAGTGAGGCGACAAAATTGTTTAAAAGTGAGTATTTGAATCAAATATTCAAAGACATTTCTGAGAAGCATCCTTCTCAGAAAGAGTATTTACAAGCAGTAGAAGAGTTTTTCGAGTCAATGGATTTCATCGTAATGGGTGATTCCAACATCGAGAAAAACGCCATCATGGAACGTTTGATTGAACCAGAACGTTCTGTAAAGTTCCGTGTTACTTGGAGAAACGACGCTGGCAAGATCATCGTCAACCGCGGGTACCGTGTTCAATTTAACTCCGCAATAGGGCCTTTCAAAGGTGGATTGCGGTTCCATAACTCTGTGAATGAGTCGATTTTGAAGTTTTTAGGATTTGAACAAACTTTCAAAAACGCCTTAACCGGCCTTCCTATGGGTGGCGGTAAAGGTGGGTCCGACTTTGACCCTAGAGGAAAAAGCGACGAAGAAATTATGCGTTTCTCGCAAAATTTCATGCTTGAACTTTATCGTCACATTGGTCCGGATACCGATGTTCCAGCTGGAGATATCGGCGTAGGCGGAAAAGAAATCGGTTATATGTACGGAATGTATAAGAAAATAACAAATGAAGTGACAGGTGTTCTAACAGGTAAAGGCTTATCCTATGGTGGTTCTTTAGGCCGTACGGAAGCGACCGGCTTTGGACTTTGCTACTTCGTTCAAGAAATGCTCAGAGTATATCGTAATGATGACTTTAAAGGCAAAAAAGTAATTATTTCCGGATCTGGTAAAGTTGGACAATATGCAGCGATTAAAGCACATGAACTCGGTGCTACGATTGTCGCAATGTCAGACATCAACGGATACGTTTATGACCTAAACGGTCTTGATCTTTCGATCATGAAGATGTTGACGGCGGATACGGGTGAATTCACGAACAAATACGTTGAATACCGTGCCAATGCACTCTATGGAGAAAATCCAGCCGACATGTGGAAAGTTCCATGTGATATCGCACTTCCTTGCGCAACCCAAAACGAACTTCAAATTGAAAGCGCTAAAGCGCTTGTTGAAAATGGATGCTTCTTAGTCGCTGAAGGCGCAAACATGCCTACCACGTTAGAAGCTACAAAATACTTACAACATCATGACATCCTATTTGCTCCTGGAAAAGCAGCCAATGCTGGAGGCGTTGCAGTTAGTGGACTTGAAATGAGCCAAAACGCAATGCATTATCCATGGACCTATGATGAAGTGGATGATAAACTAGAATTGATTATGGCAGAAATCTTCAAACAAGCTTATACTCAGGCAAGAAAATATACTGACCACAGAAACTTGGTTGTTGGTGCTAATATCGCCGGATTCATGAGAGTCTACCAAGCGATGCTAGCTCAGGGCGTTTTATAGAATGCCAGTTGTCATCACACCGAAAATCCTATTGCCCAAAGAAGACACAAATTTAAATCTATGGGCAGTCATCGCCTGCGATCAATTCACAAGCGAGCCAGAATATTGGCGTGAACTTAAAAAGTTGGTGGGCGAAAGCCCATCAACTCTTCATATGATACTTCCAGAGGTGTTTTTGGAACTCGATAACCGTGTTAAAATTAAAACGGCGAATCGAATGATGGAAACCTACTATCAATCGGAGATTTTCTCAGAACAAGAATGCATGGTCCTTGTAGAGCGGAAAACCCCTTTTTGTGAACGGAGACTCGGACTCGTTCTTGCGATTGATTTGGAATCTTATGAATACGAACAAGGAAAGACCGCTCCAATCATCGCGAGTGAGCAAACCGTCGCAGAACGGATTCCGCCTCGAGTCGAAATTAGGGAAAAAGCACCCATCGAACTACCCCATGTGATGGTGCTTATCGATGATGAGAAAAGCGAAATCATCAGCCATTTATACAGGGAGAAAAAAGAATACCCCGTCCTTTATGATTTTGAACTAAACATGGAAGGCGGACACCTAAAAGGTTATAAAATTACAGATACAGATCACATCATACACAAATTGATGGCTTCGGCCGAAACCATTAAAATGGTTGTCGGTGATGGGAACCATTCACTTGCCTCCGCGAAAGTCTGTTGGGAACGGATAAAAGGCTCCATAACAGAAAAGGATTATCACACTCATCCAGCAAGATATGCTTTAGTTGAAGTCGTAAGTCTCTTTGATGAAGGACTTACTTTCGAACCGATTCACCGAGTTCTTTTTAACTCGGGAAAAGATTTTCTTAAGAGATTCAAAAAGGCCATCACTGGCCAAGAATTTACAAAGTATCTCGAAGGAAACAAAGCAAAGTTTTTAAATATTCCCAGCAATCCTTTCATTGCCATCAAACAAATTCAAGATTTTCTAGATGAATATGTAAAAACGCACAAGGGATGCAAAATTGATTACGTCCATGGAGAAGATTCTCTAGGGAAAATCATCAAAGAAAATAAAAAAGCAATTGGAATTATGATGCCCCAACTGAAACGAGACGAACTCTTCCCTTACGTAAAGAAATTCGGCGCATTACCTCGTAAATCATTTTCGCTTGGCGAAGCCATCGAAAAAAGATATTATATGGAATGCAGAAGAATTGTGAAATAAGAAGGAGTATCCAAATGGATGTTAAAAAAATAGCCATCGATTATTTCAACAAAACATGGGAATTGATCGACAATGTCGATCGAAATCCATCTGAATCGCTGAAAATGATTGATTACGCAATGAAATCCAAATACAGTTGGATGAAAGTCGGAACGAAACTCAATCTCGTCAGAGCTGACTGGTTGATTTCCAGGGCTTTGACAGAGGCCGGTATTCTGGAAGGGGCATTGCTTTATGCTAAAGACTGCTTGGAAATGACTTTAAGAGAAGGATTCAAAGATTTTGATTTATTCTTTGCCTATGAATGTTTTGTCCGTATCTATCATCTAGAGCATGATGATGAAAAACGAGACAAACTCATTCAAAAGGCGAAAGAAGCATTACATACGATAGAAAAAGAAGAAGACAAAGACTATTGTCAGAAAGAATTGAACAAGATTCTGGCAATGGAAAGATAGGAGTGAATTTTATGAAAAGAGTGTATAACTTTTCTGCAGGTCCAGCCGTATTGCCTGAACCCGTGCTTCTCCAAGCCGCGGAAGAAATGCTCGATTACAAGAACACAGGCATGTCGGTCATGGAGATGAGTCACAGATCGAAAGCTTTTGAAAAAATACTAGACGAAGCGATTCAAGATCTCAAAAAACTCATGAACATCCCCGACAACTACAAAATATTGTTTGTGCAAGGTGGAGGACATACCCAATTTGCAATGGTTCCAATGAATTTAATGAAATCAGGAACTGCAGACTACATCATTACAGGCGCTTGGGCTCAAAAAGCCTACAAAGAAGCGAAAAAGTATGGTAAACCCAGAGCCGTTGCCTCAAGTGAAGACAAAGGATTTACTTATATTCCTGATTGCTCAAACCTAGACATCAACAGCGGTGCAGACTATGTCTATATTTGTGAGAACAACACCATTTTTGGTACTTTGTTCCATGAATTGCCAAACACCAAAGGCAAAATCTTGGTTTCTGACATGTCAAGCTGCATTTTAAGCGAGCCCGTTGATGTTTCTAAGTATGGTCTCATCTATGCTGGTGCGCAAAAAAACATCGGTCCTGCCGGAACGACGATTGTCATCATCAGAGAAGATTTATTAAGAGAAGATTTGGACCCTACAGTTCCAACGATGTTATCTTACAAAATACACGCTGACAACAACTCTTTATACAACACTCCACCAACCTATGGTATCTATATTTGTGGCCTTGTATTCAAATGGCTATTAAATCTTGGCGGACTTGAAGAAATGAAGAAGATTAATCTAAAAAAAGCGAATTTGCTTTATGATTATCTTGATTCTTCTAAACTCTTCATTGGCAACGTCGAGAAAAAAGATAGAAGTCTAATGAACGTCACTTTCCATACGATTTCGGAAGAACTCGACTCAGCCTTCATCAAAGAATCCGTTCAACAAGGATTTGACAATTTGAAGGGACACCGCTCCGTCGGTGGAATCCGAGCTTCAATCTATAATGCGATGCCTTATGAAGGTGTCAAAGCACTTGTTGATTTCATGCAAGACTTTGAAAGAAGACACACTTCATGAAAGTCGCTTGCCTAAACAACATTTCAAGTGTTGGGCTTAACGAATTTACGAAGAAATATGACCTCATCGAAGAAGTCGATAAATCGAATCTAATCTTGGTCAGAAGTTTTAACATGCATCAAATGGACGTCCCAAAACATCTTATCGCCGTTGCAAGAGCTGGTGCAGGTGTAAATAACATTCCAACCGAAGAATATGCTAAACAAGGAATCGTAGTATTCAATACACCTGGGGCGAACGCAAACGCGGTCAAAGAACTTGTGCTTACTGCAATGCTGATTGCATCTAGAGACGTCGTAGGTGGCGTCAACTGGGTCAAACAAAATGCGACGGATCCAGAGATTTCTAAAACCGTTGAAAAAGCAAAAAGTGCCTTTGGCGGAAATGAAATTCTTGGAAAGACGATTGGTCTGATTGGCCTCGGTCAAGTGGGATCAAAAGTCGCGAACGCATGCATCGCCTTAGGACTTAAAGTGATTGGATATGACCCTTACCTCTCTGAAGAACTAAGAAGTGGTTTAGATGAGCGTGTAGCGATTACCCAAGAACTAGAAGTCATCTATAAAAACTCAGATTTCATTACGCTTCATGTTCCTTTACTTGATTCTACCAAAGGAATGATTAACTCTGAAGTATTCTCTAAATGTAAAAAAGGACTGATCCTTTTAAACTTCAGCCGGGATGCCTTGGTTCACGATGATGACCTTGAAAAAGCAATTGAAGAAGGCATCGTCAGAAAATACGTAACGGACTTCCCTAATCCAAAAGTCGCTTCTATGAACGGTGTGATTGCGATACCTCATCTCGGAGCGTCTACTGAAGAAAGCGAAGACAACTGTGCAGTGATGGCGAGCCATGAACTGATGAATTATGCAGAACAAGGAATCATCAAATATTCTGTCAACTATCCCGCTATTGATCCAGGGAAGAAAGAAACAAAAACAAGAATTGTCGTTTTACACCATGCCGAAGAACTGATGAACGAATTCATGAATCTTTTCTTCAATAAGCCGGTGATGAACATCATCACCAAAGCCAAAGGAGACGTCGCAGTCACGATTTTCGATATTGATGACGATGTTCCAACGGATTGTATTCAGAAATTAAAAGAAATCAAAGGCGTTTACAAAGTTCGTAAAATATAATTCATAAAGCCCTTTTCAAGTCTTGTGAGACTTGCAGAAGGGCTTTTTCTGTTTTTTTACAACTTTTTTAGTGCAAGATATTTTTCTTAAAGTACTATATGTGATATAGTAATATCGTAAGGAGTGATATTATGGAATTTTTAAAAACATACGGAATTGCTTTTCTCATCTTTTTTGTGATTGATTTAATTTGGTTGACTTTGATTTCAAGAAAAATCTACAGCCAATACCTTGGTTCTTTCATGGGAGACGTCAAATGGGTTCCAGCCATTATCTTTTATCTATTGTTTGTTGTTGGACTAGTATTCTTCGTCATTAATCCGGCACTTGCAAAAGAATCATTTTTAACCGCAATGTTCACAGGCATGTTCTTTGGCCTAATTACCTATGCAACTTATGATTTAACAAACCTAGCAACTCTTAAAGACTGGCCAGTCGTTATCACCGTCATCGATTTGGCATGGGGGACTGTCCTCGGAGGACTTGTGTCTTCCCTCACTTATCTCATCTTAAAATGAGTGATTTACTTGTATTAAGGGGAAACGATATTTATTATGCATTCATGACGGGTGCGAGAAACCTCATCCATATCAAATCCCACTTGAATAAAATCAATGTCTTTCCAGTTCCCGATGGCGATACTGGCAGCAATATGGCTTATTTAATGCAGACAATCCTCGATCAGGCAAAACCTGACGACGATTTAAGCGTTGCGATGGATTCCATCGCATATGCTGCAATGAACGGTTCTCGTGGAAATTCTGGAATCATTTTTTCAGAATACCTAAATGGACTTGCTGAATCCCTTAAGGGAAAAGCAAGTGCGAAAATCGAAGAGTTTCATGAAGCGGTGACCCATGCGATTCAAAAAGCTTACCATGCGATTATGAATCCCGTCGAAGGAACGATTTTGACGGTCTTAAGAAAAGCATTCAATCATCAAAACTTCAAAGACGTGAAGTCTTATTTTGAGACTTCTTTAACGCTCGCAAAATCGTCTTTACTTGAAACCCCAAATGAACTTCCAATCCTCAAAGAAAGTGGCGTCGTTGATGCAGGTGCAGAAGGATTTACAGCCTTCCTTGAAGGTGTGAATCAGTATCTTCAAACTGGTAATACAGAGTTTACGTACACTGAAGTCGCAGAAGACGAAGCTTTTGCTAGCGTTCATGAAATGGTTATTGAAGAACGTTTCTGCACAGAAGCGCACTTAAAAGATGTTAAAATTTCAAAAGACAGCATTATTTCTCTGTTTTCAAAAGACGGATCTTCTTTAATTGTCTCTGGAAACCAGGACAATATGAGAATTCATATTCATACCAACCAACCTGATGTCTTTTTCTTGAAACTGAGAAACGTCTCGACTGTCACGAACCAGAAGGTTGATGACATGTTAAGACAAAAACAATCGATTGAAGATCTTGATTACAAAGTTGCGATTGTTACGGATTCGATTGCGGACATTCCGCTTGCCGTGAAAGACAAGTACCATATCCACATGATTCCAGTATATTTAATGGTCGATGACTATTCCTATCTTGACCAAGTGAGCGTCACAACAAAAACGTTCTATCATATGATTTCACAAGCAAAACATTTTTCATCCTCACAACCTGATAAAGCGACGATTGAACGAATGCTTGATTTTTTAGGCGAACACTATGAACAAATTTTGTTCATCAGCGTCGCTTCAAAACTATCAGGGACTTACAATGCGATTAACCAATATGCATTAACGCATCCAAAAGTGACCGTATTCGATTCTAAACTCAATTCGGGTGCTGAGGGACAGCTTGTACTCAATGCAGCGATCATGGCGCGAGAAAACATGTCTCTGGAAGAAATTGTCTCAACGCTTGAAGACCAAAGGAAACGCACAAAGATTTATGTGTCCGTCAATACTCTCAAATACATGGTCAAGCAAGGACGCATTTCTAAAGTGACCGGACTCGCAGCGAAAATCATGAATTTAAAACCTGTCATTTCTTTAGATAAAGACGGTGGAGGAACCATTGAAGCGAAAGCATTAAGACTACGCTCCAACGAGAAGAAGATTCTTGCGCTTTTGGAAAAAGGTGAGATAGAATCTTATGCCATGGTTCATTCAATGGCAGAACAGAGATGCTTAAAACTAACGGATAAAATTGAAAAACTGACCGGATTGAAACCGGAATACATTACCGAAATCGGACCTGTCCTTTCTATGAATGCAGGACTTGGTGCCGTCGCGGTCAGTGTCATCTTCAAAGAGGAGGTCTAGGATGAATTATATCTATGGACTTTTAATTCTTTTACTGCTTTATTTTACAGTTTTTTTCATCATTGCCCAGATCAAGAAAAACAATTCCATCGTTGATATCGGATGGGGACTTGGATTTGCACTACTTAGTGTTTATTCTATCGTTTATGGATTGGTTGTAAATGGAGTCCTCACTTTGCCTCAACTTTTTGTGAGTCTTGCGATGATCTTATGGGGGTTACGACTCTTTCTTTATATCTCAGTTCGCAATTTCAAAAAACCCGAAGATTACAGATACGTTGAAATGAGAAAGAAGTGGGGAAACAACCATCCAGGACTTCAGGCTTATTTTAAAGTATTTATGATTCAAGGATTATTTATGCTGATCATATCAGCTACCCTCATATTTGTTTATATGAGTCCCAGTAACGGTAATTTGATTTTTCTACTGATTGGAGCTTTTGTATTCCTTTTCGGACTTGGATTTGAATCGATTGGAGACATTCAGTTAAGACGATTCTTAAAGACAAGAACCGAACCAGGTAAAATCATGACGTCAGGTCTTTGGAAATATACAAGACATCCCAATTATTTTGGTGAAACTGTCGTATGGTGGGGCATCTTCATCATGGTCGTTTTCATGCCGTGGTTTGTTATAGCTTTACTGAGTCCTGTCTTGATTACATTGTTACTTTTGTTCGTAAGTGGAATTCCGCTTCTTGAAAAGAAGGCAATGAAAAAGCCGGGCTATCTAGAATACGCCGCAAAAACCAGTGTCTTTTTCCCATTGCCTCCTAGAAAGTAATATTTTATTGGAAACGGACTTTTTTTACTTGCTTTTTTGACCGAGAAATAATAGAATATAGAAGTGACTGATTGGAGGATTTTGAATGAGAACACAATTTACGTTAAAGTGTACAGTGTGTAAGGAAGAAAACTATACGCTCACGAAGGATAAAAAAACGCATCCTGACAGGATGGAAGTCCAAAAATATTGCCCTAAATGCCAAAAACACACAGCGCATAAAGAAAAGAAATAACTTCCATTTGGAGGTTTTTTTCTTATTATGCTGAAAAATACTAATTGTTGAATCGAGGTTGCCTATGAAAAAGTACTTATGCGGTGTCGATATCGGTGGAACGTCGATTAAATTCGGCCTTTTTGACATGGAGTTTAATCTCTTAGAACGATGGAGTATTCCAACGAACCTTTCATCGAACGGTTCTTTGATATTAAAAGAAATTGCTGCGTCAATTGTCGAAAAGACAAACATTGACGAAATCGAAGGAATTGGATTTGGCGTGCCGGGTCCGGTGTTTAGAGATATAATCCAAAAATGCGTTAATCTTGGCTGGGATAGAGTTGACTTAAAGAAAGAGTTTTTGAACATTATTCATAGAGATGATTTAATCATCCATGTTTCAAACGACGCCAATACGGCAGCGTTTGGAGAATATAAGCACGGAATTGCGAAAGGTCATACCAATGTCGCAATGATGACGATTGGAACTGGAATCGGTGGTGGAATCATTTCTCACGGCCACATCGTCGACGGCGTCAACGGCGTTGCCGGTGAAATTGGACATATGATCGTTGATCATAAGTATGGTTTTTCATGCAACTGCGGAAAAAAAGGATGCCTTGAAACCGTCGCATCTGCGACAGGAATCATCCGTCTTGCTCATTACAAGTTAGAACATACTAAAACACCCTCTGCACTTCGAAATTATCCAAATGGATTCTCTGCCAAAAAAGTCATCGATTATGCAAAAGAAGGAGATTCTCTTGCATTAGAAGTAGTGAGAGAAGTTGCGGACTATATCGCAGTCATGTTCGCGAACATGACTTATACCATCAATCCTGATATTTTCGTGATTGGTGGAGGTGTTTCTCTTGCTGGTGATTTTTTAATAAAACTAATTGAGGAAAGATACTATCCATATGTTCTTCCCTTTGTAACAAAAACGAACATCAAGATTTCAGTTCTTGGAAACGATGCTGGAATCTATGGTGCAGCGAGCCTCGTCAAATCATGAAAATACTAACGTATAGTGACAATGTCGCTTCTCAAAATAGCTATCTTGTGATTGAAAAGGAAAATGCAATCGTCATCGACCCAGGATTCAACGGAGAACAAATTCTTTCTACCTTGAAGGAATCTGGACTTCACTTGAAAGCGTGCCTCTTAACACATGGACATTTTGATCATATCCGTGATTTAAAAATGCTTTTGAGTGATGTTTCTTTTCCAGTCTACATTCACGAGTCTGAAAAATCCTTTCTATTTGATTCATCACTCAACTATTCAACCGCCTTTGGAAGTGGATTTTCACTAAAGAAGAATACTGAAATCATTCTGTTTAAAGGAAAAGAAGAATTGTCAATTGACGAACTATCTTTTTCAATTCACCACACACCCGGTCATACGGGAGGATCAAGTTGCTTCCTGTTCGGAAAAACTTTACTCACCGGAGATACCTTGTTTTCAGATGGAATCGGCAGAACGGATTTGGCGACCGGAAGTTCAAAAATGATTCGAGAATCCATCAAAGGAATCTATAACCATTTTTCAAATGATACCTTGTGCATGCCTGGGCACGGTGCTGCATCAAAGCTGTCTCAAATTAAAAAAAATGTAATAATTTAGTAAAAAATTATAATAATATCTACAGATATATAGAGATATATTAATGATTGTGATACAATAAACCTATATAGAATATGGACGAACTTGGAGGTGGAATATGCCTTTTTTGTCAAGTATTGCAGATAATTTAAGCGATTTAATTCGAAACTCAGTGCTTTTGTTTGCTCTGGTTTTTGTTTACGGCGCGACGAACTTCAAGCCGAAAGAAAAAGCGTTGACAAAGAAAATCCTCCTTGGTGTAGTCATTGGTGCTTTTGCAGTATTGGTCATGTTAAATCCATGGACCTCCGCTCCCGGACTTATTTTTGATAGTAGATCCGTATTGTTAAGTGTTACCGGAATGTTCTTTGGATGGATTACGACGCTCATCTCCGTTGTCATTTCACTCATTTATAGAATTATTGTTGGAGGCATCGGCGTTTATGCCGGTGTGCTGACAATTTTAACGACGTCATCGATTGGTCTTTCTTGGAAACATATCAGAAAAGTTTTACCAAAAATGCCCTCATGGCTTGAATTTTATCTTTTTGGAGTTATCGTCCATGTCGTCACACTCTTGTGTCAACTTGCGACACCTTGGCCAGGAGCCTTTGATGTGATTTCTAACATTGCGCTGCCTTTCCTTGGAATGTTCCCGCTTGTCACGATGGTTTTAGCGATATCCGTTCGAAACCAAGTTGAAAGGCTGACTTCTCACGAAGAACTGATCAATGGAAAACTGTTGCTTGAAGCTTCTATTGATTCCGCAGTCTCAATGGAAATTTACGCGCTGGACAGACAACTCAATTATTTGTCTTTTAATCAGTACCATAAACAATCCATGGAAAAGTATTATCAAAAAGAGATATCGATTGGTATGAACTTCCTGTCATTCATCGAAGACGACGAAATGAAATATAGACTTAAATCTTTTCTTCTTATGGCACTTGAAGGCGAAGCCTTCTCGAGAATTATGGAAGTTGAAACGACGAAAGGTAAGTTTTTGGAAGAACATTACTCTCCTATTCGTAATTCTGATGGGTTAATCATCGGAATTACCGTGTTTTCACAAGACATCACCGATCGAAAGAAATTTGAAGAATCAATCCTTTATCTATCCTATCATGATCCGCTTACGGGTCTTTACAACCGACGTTTTTACATGGAAGAACTGATGAGACTAGACAAAGAAGAATATTATCCTCTCGCCGTCATCATGGGCGATATCAATGGGTTGAAAATCATGAATGACGCATTCGGACATGATGCTGGAGACGAACTGTTGAAAGCTGTATCGAATTATCTGAAAGAAGTATTCGACCCTTATGGTGAAGTCGCGAGAATTGGTGGAGATGAATTCGTTGTCTTACTGAAGAATACTTCAAAGTCGGTTGCGACGAAACTCATTGAATCCGCAAAGCATGAAATCGAAGAAAACATTCTTCATGGCATGAAGACCTCAGTTTCATTTGGCTATGAAATCAAAAATGATCATATCTCCATGGCTGAAGTCATCAAATTCGCTGAAGACGATATGTATAAACACAAATTGTTCGAAGTGACTTCAAACAGAAACGAAGCGATTAGAACGGTTTTACATACCTTACACGTTAAAAATCCACGAGAAGAGATTCATTCGAAACGGGTTAGCGAATATTGCTTCAAAATTGGACAAGCTGTTGGAATGAGAAAAGACGAACTTGATATTTTGAAAGTCATTGGGAACCTTCATGATATCGGTAAAATCGCCATTGATGATTCGATATTGAATAAACCAGGATCTCTTACGGCAGAAGAATGGGCTGCGATTAAACGACACTCTGAAATCGGGTATCGAATCTTGTCGTCTTCCCCAGAGTATACTGATATCGCTCTTGATATCTTAAGCCACCATGAACATTTTGATGGCTCGGGATATCCGCAAGGAATCAGTGGAAATGAAATTCCTTTCAGAGCTAGAATCATCGCGATTGCGGATGCATTTGACGCGATGACGAGCGAACGCTCTTACCGCAAAGCAATGAAAGTCGCAGATGCATTGAAAGAGATCAAAAGATGTTCAGGAACACAGTTTGATCCGTTCATTGCAGGAAAATTCATTGAATCGATGCAGGCAAAAACTGAAAAATAAATACAATTTATAAACGAAGAAAGAGAGTTCTCTTTCTTTTTTTAATGCGAATAAAGAATTCACAGAAAAATCACATAAATATTAGCACTCAATGCTTGACTTTGCTAAAACCCTCTAGTATAATAGTGTTAGCATTCAAAGACATAGAGTGCTAAAGGGGTGAAACGATGTTAACTGAAAGACAAGATACCGTACTAAAATTAATCGTAGACGAGTATATTAAAACCGCTGAACCGATTGGCTCAAGAAGCCTCTCCAAGTTCATGAATGTTTCACCGGCAACGATTCGAAATGAAATGAGCGATTTAGAAGATCTTGGATATCTAGAAAAAACCCACACCTCAAGCGGAAGAATTCCTTCTGAGTTAGGGTATCGTTATTATATAGAAACACTTATCAAGAATTTAGATGAGGATACGGAAGGATACTTCGAATTCGAAACCTTGTTTGAAAACAAAGAAATCGAACGAGACGAAATCATTAAAGAAGCCGTCGACTTACTCAGCCAAATCACCAATTGCACAGCGATTTCACTTGGACCGAACGCTTATCATTCGAAAGTCAAAAAAGTACAGTTGATTCCGCTCTCTCCAACCCAAGCATTAATTTTAGTCATAACGAATTTCGGATATGTTGAATCCAAACAGATCGCGATTTCAGAAGACATAGAAATCGAAGAACTAATCAAAGTCATTGATTTACTTAATGAACTGCTTAAGGATACGCCGATTTCACAAGTCAGTGAAAAGCTGCATTATGAAATTCAACATCGTACCATCAAAGAACTCTTGAAGTATCGCGAAACCATCGTCGAATCCTTCATAGAAGCCTTTCAAAAGTTCGCCCAGACCAAGTATTACCTCACAGGGCAATCGAATATGCTCTATCAACCAGAATTCAATGACATTCAAAAATTAAGGGAATTCATCTCAACGGTTGAGAACAACGAAATCTTCAAGTTGGTCGAATCCAACGCAGATGGCGTTTCCGTCAAAATCGGAACTGAAAATAGTGTGACCTCAATGCAGGACTGCACCGTCGTCAGCTCATCCTATATGACGAAAGACGGCGAAAAAGGAACCATTAGTGTCGTAGGACCCACAAGGATGGAGTATCGCAAAGTCATTCCTTTGATCAAATACATCGCTAAACACATCACGAAACTATATCAAGACGAGTAAAGGAGCAAGAATGGAAGATAACAAAAAAGATCCTCTAAAAGACAACATTACAATCGAGGTTCCAGAAGAAGAATTAAAAGAACCGATTGGGACTGAACCAAAAGAGGAAAAACACAAAAAAAAGAAAAAAGAATCTCTTGAAGATAAAATCGAAGAGATTTCAGAAGAACTAAAAGACGTCAAAGACAAATATTTCCGTGCCCTTGCGGAAATGGACAACACAAAGAAAAGACTTCAAGAAGACTTGAAACGGGAGAGAACCTATTCCTCCTACACCTTAGCTGACAAAATGGTTGATTCCATCGAAGTGTTCGATCAAGCCTTAAACGTCCAAACGGACGATCCCAACTTTAAAAATTTCCTATATGGATTCAAAATGATCAAAGACATGTTCTTCAATGCACTCAGTGAAGAAGGCGTCAAATTAATCGAAACCAAAATCGGAGACACTTTCGACCCCGTCACAGAGCACGCCGTCGACAAAATTCATGACCCCGAGATTGCGGACAACACGATTGTAAAAATCGTCAAAAAAGGATACAAATTCAAAGACAGATTGTTACGACCCGCAATGGTCGTCATCAATATCATTCCAAAACAAGAAAATGAAAGCGACTCTTCTGAAGAAGAACTTCAAGAAGAAGCCACCGCATAATAAAAGGAGAAACACATATGAAAATAATCGGTATTGACCTCGGAACGACAAACTCATGCGTTGCCGTTATGGAAGGTAAAGAAGCAAAAGTCATTCCAAATCTAGATGGAAATCGTACAACCCCATCGGTTGTCGCATTCAAAGACAACGAAATTCAAGTTGGTGAAGTTGCAAAACGTCAAGTTATCACCAACCCAAACACCGTTTACTCAATCAAGAGAAAAATGGGAACCAACCAAAAAGTTAAAATTGAAAACAAGTCTTATACACCACAAGAAATCTCCGCAATGATTCTTAGAAACTTAAAAGAATCCGCAGAAGCTTATCTTGGTGAAAAAGTAACAGACGCCGTCATTACCGTTCCGGCTTACTTTAACGACGCACAACGTCAAGCAACCAAAGATGCAGGTAAAATTGCGGGTCTTGATGTCAAAAGAATCATCAACGAGCCAACAGCTGCTGCACTTGCTTATGGTATCGACAAAACAGACAAAGAACAAACCGTATTGGTTTATGACCTTGGCGGAGGAACCTTCGATGTCTCGATTCTTGAACTTTCCGATGGAACGTTTGAAGTTATTTCTACCAGTGGAGACAATCACTTAGGTGGAGACGACTTTGACCAAAGAATCGTTGAATGGTTAACAGAAGAATTCAAAAAAGAAACTGGTGTCGATCTTGCCAAAGACAAAATGGCATTACAAAGACTAAGAGATTCCAGTGAAAAAGCGAAGAAAGAACTTTCTTCCATCACTTCAAGCCAAATCTCCTTGCCGTTTATTTCAATGACTTCAAGTGGACCTGTCCACTTGGAAAAAACACTCACGAGAGCTAAATTCAATGAAATGACGCATGACCTTGTCCAACGTACCGTTGAACCGGTCAGAAGAGCCCTTGCTGACGCGAAAATGAAAGCATCCGATATTGACCAAGTCCTACTCGTCGGAGGTTCTACAAGAACACCAGCGGTTCAAGACACAGTCAAGAGTCTATTAGGCAAAGAACCAAACAGATCCATCAACCCTGATGAAGTTGTCGCTATGGGCGCAGCCATCCAAGGAGGAGTCTTGCAAGGCGATGTCAAAGACATCCTATTGCTAGACGTTACTCCACTATCACTTGGTATCGAAACCCTTGGTGGTGTCTTTACGAAATTGATTGAAAGAAATACGACCATTCCAACCTCTAAATCCCAAGTCTTCTCTACCGCCGCTGACAATCAACCTACCGTTGACATTCATGTTCTGCAAGGTGAAAGAAGCATGGCAAAAGACAATAAGACTTTAGGACACTTCCAACTCGGAGATATTCCACCCGCACCACGTGGTGTCCCACAAATCGAAGTTAAATTCGACATCGACGCCAACGGTATCGTTAACGTTCATGCGAAAAACGTCGCAACCGGAAAAGCAAACTCCATTACCATTCAAAGTGGTACTTCCTTAAGTGATGCTGAAATCGAACGTTTGGTTAGAGAAGCAGAAGAAAATGCAGAAGCTGACAAGAACAAACGCGAAGAAGCAGATTTAAGAAATGAAGCCGATCAAATGATCTTCATGACAAAAAAAGCTATTACCGACCTTGGAGATAAAGTCACCGACAAAGAGAAAAAAGATGCAGAAGCCAAAATCAAAGATTTGGAAGGCGCTCTAAAACACGATGACCTTGACAATATCCGTAAGAAAAAAGAAGCGCTAGAAAAAACGGCTCAAGGATTGTCTGAAAGAGTATATAAAGAATCCGCACAACAACAGCAACAAGACCAAGGAACACCAAAAGACGAAAGCGGATCTGATGATTCTGAATCTGACGACAACGTATTCGACGCAGACTATAAAGAAGTATAATTCTCAAAAAGCAGGAAACTGCTTTTTGTCACGGACAGAGGTGAAGTATGGATAAACGCGATTATTACGAGGTGTTGGGCGTTTCCAAAAGCGCTAGTGATGACGACATCAAAAAGGCGTACCGAACACTAGCAAAGAAATTCCATCCCGACGTGTCGTCGGAATCAAACGCTGAGGCCAAATTTAAAGAAGTTCAAGAAGCATATGATGTTTTATCGGACTCCACCAAACGTAGCCAATATGACCAATTCGGCCATGCCGGAATGAATCCTAATTTCGGACAAGGCGGATTCGGCGGTGCCGGATTCGAAGGGTTCGATTTTGGGGATATTTTCTCTTCGTTTTTTGGAGGAGGAAGAACATCCGCTGGTCAAAGAAACAGACCGAGAAAAGGATCTGACATTCAACGTAGGATGACCGTATCCTTCGAAGAAAGCATCTTCGGAAAAAAAGAAACCATGAGGGTTCCAGTATATGACGAGTGTCATGTATGTCACGGAGCCGGAGCGGCTTCCAGTAAAGACATCCACACCTGTTCAAGATGTCATGGAACAGGATATGTTGTTGTGGAACAACAATCCTTATTCGGACGTACTCAAACAAGAGCTGCATGTCCAACCTGCCATGGAACCGGAAAAGAAATCATCAATAAATGCTCGAACTGTAATGGTGAAGGTGTTGAAAAAACAAATAAGGACGTTGAAATCAAGGTTCCGGAAGGAATCGAGACTGGCCAACAAATTCGTTTGGAAGGCTTTGGAAACAAAGGCTCCAGCGGAGGACCGAATGGCGACCTTTACATTGTCTTTGAAGTACATCCTTCCAGTGTTTATACACGAGAAGGAGACGACATCGTCGTCGAAGTCGAAATCACATTCAGCCAAGCTGCACTTGGTGATGAAATTGAAGTACCAACCGTTTATGGCAATGTCTTATTAAAAATACCTTCTGGAACCCAAAGCCATACGAAATTCAGGCTTCGCGGTAAAGGCGCACCAAATGTGAGAACGAAGTCCAAAGGCGATGAACATGTCATTGTAGTCGTCTCAACGCCTGCAAAACTTTCAAATGAACAAAAGAAACTGTTTGAACAACTCGCAAGACTCGACGGCAATACGCCTTCCAAGTCAAAATGGGGTAAATTCAAATCCAATTTCGCAAAAGCGAAGAGTTAAAATGACGTGAATCCACTTAAACCGTGGGTTCACGTTTTTTCAAAATTATCAATATTATTGGAAAAAAAGGTATTTTTCATTCAATTTTACAAAAATTCAGCAACTAATTTAGAGCAATGTGCTTTGAAGTTCAAAACAATAGTGCTATAATCAACTTGTAGTTCGAAAGGACTACAATTTGAAATCCCCCCCTCTATTTTTAATCTACAATGCTACAATTGATTTTGAAAGATCAAAGTATCATTCTCAAAAAGCTCATTTGTTCTCTCTCCGAACATAATGAACTGAAAATCCTTTTTCTCAAAATAGAAAGAGCGTCCAAATGGACGCTCTTTCATATTTATTTACTCTGTTTATAATGGCAAATCTTTCTTAATGAAGATTCGAATTCCCAAAGTGTAGAACAATATCGAAGTCAAAAAGAAGGCAACACTACCAATCCAGACAATATTACCACCCGTAATCCAATCATTTGAATCAAACAAAGATAATGCAGTGAAATATTTTAAGAAATCCAAATCTGGACTTGCGCCTCTTAACATGTTGATGACAAAGAATAAAAGTGGAATTCCAGCACCAAAGGCAAGAGAATTGCGAGTTTCATTAAAAATACAGGAAAACAAGAATGTTATCGAACTTATAAGAGCGAAATATCCAATCAACCCTAAATTTAATATGATAAATTTACTAATATCTAGCAATCCGGGATACATTGAAATACACATTAATAAGTTGACTCCGGCAACGACCACAATTAATAAGGTGGTCGACAAAAATAAGAATACAGCTTGAGTCAAAGCGATTTTTCTTCTTTTGTTTGGTGTTGAAAGCAAATAAGCCATGGATCCCGAATCGACATATTTAGCAATCAAACGGTTTCCAACAATAATGACATATATCATCGGGATAAACATAATAAATCCGTACAGATATCCCGATATGAAACTAATCAGTTCACCGTTCATAATCGTGAAGTTCATTGCGCCAAGAAGTTCAGGCGGAAACATATCCATGAGCGCCGCAAACGGGTCACCGATGGAAGGATCATATATGCTTACAATGATTGCCACATACATCACGAGAATCGCAAAAAAGATAAGCCATATGTTGCGATTGGTTTTAACATTCATTCCAAATAGAGCTTTATTCAATTTCATCACGCTCCTTGTAGTAATTCATAAAGATTTCTTCCAAGGATTGGTTGAGAACATCGAACGAAAGGATCTTGCATTTAGAAAGGGACTGGAAGAACAAGTTAATGTCTCCGCTGACGACGACATCACATGTATTGATTCCTCTTTCGATGACTTCAAACCCATCATTTCTGATGATTTCAATGTCTTCAGGAGATTGAAATGCGACCGAATAAACTTTTCTTCTTTGTTCTTTCAGCTTATTGATATCTTCAAGTGCCACAAGTTCGCCCACTTTAATGATAAGTGCGCGGTCACAGGTTCTTTCAATTTCTTCAAAACTGTGAGAAGACATTAGAATCGTCTTTCCTCTTTTTTTCTCTTTCAAGATCAATTCCACAAACTTTAATTGCATCAAAGGGTCTAACCCTGAAGTGGGTTCATCAAGAATCAGTGTATCAGGGTCATGCATAAAGGCCGCTACAAGTCCGAGTTTCTGCTTCATTCCTTTAGACATCTTTTTGATTTTGCCAGATGCATCCAAATCGAGAAACTCAATCAAATCGCTCATTTTCGCCTTGCTTTTCATTCCCCTCATCTTCGCAAGAAAATTAAGAAAGTCAATGCCTTTCATCTGGTCAAAAAAAGCCATTTCTCCAGGAAGATAGCCTATGTTTTTCTGAATATAAGATGCATATTTAAAAGAATCCAAATCATTAATCGTCGTTAGTCCGGAGTCGGGTTTAATGAACCCTAAAAGGTGACGAATTGTCGTGGTTTTTCCTGCCCCGTTGGGTCCGATAAAACCAAAGATTTCTCCATCCTTTACTTCAAAGCTAAGGTCGAAAACGCCTTTCCCAGGACCATATGATTTGGTTAAATGTTCTACTCTAATCAAAGTATCCCTTCTTTCTTCTCCTCATTTTATCATTCTATTACGATAATGTAAATAATGTAAGATAAAGATTTCAATTGATATCGTTGATTGAATTCGACCTAATTTCACTGTATAATAGTATAGAGGAGGGAAACAGATGAAAGAAATAGTTGCTAAAACCATTTTAGCGAAAGTGAAACCAGCGGATGAATTTTGGTATCATCATGACTACAATATGAATCTATATCACGGTTGTTCGCACGGTTGTATCTACTGCGACTCCAGGAGCGACTGTTACCAAATCGAGAACTTCGACGAGGTGTCTCTCAAAAAAAATGCACTTGAAATCTTAGAAAATGAACTTCAAAGGAAACGAACAAAAGGAATCATTGGTATGGGAGCGATGTCCGATCCTTACAATCCTCAAGAAATCAAACAACAAGTCACGCGTGGCGCATTACAATTGATTGAAAAGTATGGCTTTTCAGTTTCCATTGCCACAAAGAGCGATTTGGTACTAAGAGATATCGATATTTTGGAGCGAATCGCTAAAAAAGGATTTGCTCATGTCGCGATTACAATTACGACTGCCGATGATGAACTTCAAAGGAAAATCGAACCCAGAGTATCTTCATCCTCAAAACGATTCTTAGCGATTAAGACCTTAAGAGAAAAAGGAATTCATACAGGGGTTTTGATGATGCCGGTGTTACCCTTCATCAACGACACGGTTGAAAACGTTGAAAAAATGGTTGCTTTAGCGAAAGAATCAAACGCAGAATACATCTATCCATTCTTTGGCGTTACACTCAGAAACAATCAAAGAGATTATTTTTACACTCAAATTGATTCTTTGTTTCCAGGCATCAAGGAGTTATATATTAAAACATATAAAGATAAATATGTTTGTGAATCAAATCAATCCAAACTGCTCTACCAAGTGATTGATTCCTTATGTAAAAAAGAAAATATCTTAACCTCGATGAAAGAAATAAACACTTTTTTTAAAATTCCAATGGAGTCAGAACAACTATCATTATTCTAAAATATCGCCACATTTAAGACAATCCTTACAGGGTTGTTTTTTTATTGCCAAAAAAAACGAAAAGTTCTTTACAATTTAATACCTAATCAGTTATAATATAACCAGATTATGCATAATCTCGATATACATAACGAGGTTATATAGTGAGGAGGTGTGACAATGACGAACTCAGGAGAATATATCCGTGGCTTTACGGACTATATTATATTGTCTATTCTTTCGAAATTCAATTCCTATGGATATGAAATGACAAAGATAATCGAAGAAGTAAGCGACCAATCATTTCAACTCACAGACGCCACTCTCTATTTTGCTTTAAAGCGACTTCAAGAAGATGGGAAGATTAAATCCTATCTCGGAAAAAACAAAAAAGGAATGAGCCGCCGTTATTATCAGATCACTCCAGACGGCATCGATGCCTTGCATGAATTCAGGAAAGATTGGATTTTGATTGAAAACACTCTTTCCAGTTTAGTGGGAGGTAAATTCGAATATGATCGAAATGAATAATAAGGGTAGGTACTATCATGGAATTATTTAACATTATCCCCGAGAATTTCTTCAATCTCCTTACGGGAAAAAATCAAAAAATCTATATTGCTTGCGTTGGGGAAGTCTTTAAGGCCTATGAACAAGGCTCCATTCTCGGAATGGATAAAAGAATTGCCCAGCAAGTCATCATCGATTATCTAGATATTCATCCTGAACTTTTGCTCGATGAAGAAGTTTCTGAAGATAAAGCAGAAGACTATGAATATACGCAAGATCAAGAAGAACAAGAAGAACAAGAAGAAAGATCCATCCGTGAAGTTGCGAACAAAGTCTTGAAGCGGCTTGAAGAATGTGAATGGATTGATATTGATGTCAATAACGACTACGTTGAAATGCTTAACTTCCGTGATTATGCGATTACCATCATCGAAGCATTGAAAACAGTCTCACTTGATACATACTATGGATTCGGAGACGATGAGTCTCACGAATTCAGAGGATACATCTACACGGTCTACTCGCTCTTGACCCACGAACAGGTCGAGTTCGCTATGGTTCTCGACCAGGTTTACCGGAATACCGTCGCCTTTGTCAGGGAAATCAGAAAACTAGATTCTAGGCTTAAATATTACATCAGAACCATCATTGAAAACTCTGAAATACGTGACTTGATTCACCTGCTTGTCAATTACAAGGTGGAGCTTGTAGACCAAGCGTATTACAGACTCAAAACCAGCGACAACATCAATAAATACAAACTATCGATTGTCAGCACTTTAGAGCGCTATCAGCAAGATCCATTCATCATCGAAACGATTGCAAGAGATTACCTTCCAAAATCAAAAAACAATATGGAACTTGCCAAAGTCAAAGTCAATAAAAAAATCGATGACATGATTGATATCTACAA
>Ga0268280_1000505_pt1 | contig 32536 bp, 18 predicted proteins | sample saktaG_9_FD_190139 | JGI IMG/M metagenome (GOLD analysis project Ga0268280, IMG submission 190139) | Saline water microbial communities from Sakinaw Lake, British Columbia, Canada - sak_2011_5_24_40m | ecosystem: Environmental > Aquatic > Non-marine Saline and Alkaline > Saline ...
CGTGCGGCGGAATTGAGATAGCTCCGCCCTGGAGAGAGGGGATATTGCAGGCACAAGGCGTTCCCCTTGATTTTGAGAAGCCGGGAGAGGGCAATACGGTGATCGTCGAGATAAAGCTATCTGAAGGAGATCTGCAGAATATACACAGGGATGAAAATATCAGAAAGAGAGTGGAGGCGGCGTATTTGAAAGCTATGCGCCGACTCTTCAGTATGGGTAAGAACGCCGAAGAATCACTCGTGAAATTATCCGAATACCAGGCGACTTCGGTGAGGCTCAGCAGAGTGCTCGAGGCTCGTATTACGGCGGCAGAATATTTAAGACAATTCAATAAAGCTGTGGCAAAGAAAGAGAATAAGCCTCATGTTGATCCGCGTATCATTTACCAGGCGAACCAAAACATTATAGACGCGCTAAAGGGCCTGGGAGACCTCTCGGCTATTTCTGCCGGCCTGAAAGAGGGCAGGGTATATGAGATACGCGCGGATCATGATAGGTTGGCCGAAATACCTTATGGCGTCGAGATAGTGGATACGTACGTGGAACTGCTAAAGATGAGGGCAACCGATCCGAAGAATATAGTTTTAAAATATTCGGGCAAGGAAGGGCTTATAGCCATTCAATGTTATAAAAATCAGGATGATTACAATAGCGGTCTGATATTAGGGAAGGGCACGGTCGGTGTGGCGGGTCAGCTAAAGAACAGAGAGATAAATATCGTAGGGCTTTTGAATATGGCCATGGCCGCATCAAATATAAGGACAGCTCTGCCCACAGGAGAAACATATGATCAGTACGAAAAAGATCTTATCGCAATGATAAGGGATCAATATAGACAGATTTATGGCCGTGAATTGGCAGTAGCAGAAGAAGATATCCTGGCATTTATCAAGGATCTTCCCGCGATTGATAAACCTCTCGGTGTAGATTCTATGGAATCCTACTATAAACTTACCTACGAAAGACTGCAACAGTCCGCATAAGTTAAGATATAAAAAACCTTGTTATATCATTTTGACAAGCAACACTACTATGATATACTTTTGAGATATATGTTAATCAAATACAAAGAGAGATACAGCACACTAGTCAGAATAATATCGCTGGCCGTGGTTTGTCTGTTTATCTATAATGATCTTGCCTTCGCGCTCGCTCCAAAACTTTTTGTTACTCAAGGTCAGATGCGTAATGAGTATCTTCTCAAATCCTTCCTATTGTCACACGATGCCGTAAATAAATATATTGGCACCAGGATCAATCCCGATAGCCTTATAAATGTTGATATAACGGGCTTAGATTGTTACAGGCCCGACAATATGGTCGTCACTATAGGCGAGTTAGAAGAAGAACAGCCAATAGGCATAGTCGCGATCGAAGGCTTATTAAAAAATACAGGCCAGCTCGCCCATCTTGGACTGGGAAATAAGAACGGTCTTCCGGTTATTTATGTCGACACGCAGTACTTCTACACAGAAACTGTTATATCTCATGAAAAGGACAAAATATCTAAGTGGGAGGCCTTGAGGAACCTGAAAGGCTTAACCTACGCAGAGATGAGGCGTTGGATCAAAAGGTGCATAGATCACCCGGACCCAGTAGAAAAGAAGACATCCCGTCAGATAGCCGAATTGATACATTCCAAGTCGCTCAATCACGATAAGATCAATAAACTCTATGAGGATATAAGAAGAAAATACAGTAATTTTATCGAAGCCGGACTGGACGATGAGGCCAGAGCGCTTCTTGATATGGCCAAAATGTTTGAGCTCTATAAAGACGCTGAATACACCCTGGATAAAGACGATATCGATATAAACATTGCCGCTCATGAATCGCCGGCTGGTCCCGACATAAGTAAAATAGATCCGTTGTTGGAAGGCCTGATACGCGACAACTCTTTTATAGAGCTCTTCAATAAGGCTGTAAAGAAGAATACGGATGTACCAAAGTTTAAGATAGCACCTCTTTTAGAAAGCTGCGTGAAGACAGACGACATATCCGTATTGAGATATGATGACGCAACGCTCTTAGTAGTATCCAAGGAAGGAAAACCATATAGGATCGTGCGTTACGCCTCAAATTTATATGTAGATTATCTATCCGCCCCACGCCTTGATCCAAACGAGAGCCACCTAGCCAATATATTGAGTAACGGTTTTAAGTTTGAACTCCTTCGGGACAGGCCCGAAGTGCTTGCGGATTATATTGATGACATAACCATGTACTATGAAAATCCGATATTAAGGCCTATCGTTGATGAGATCTCATCGGGCGAATACTATAACTTGAGAGAGGCGATCCTCCATTTAAGAGGGATCGCTTATGAATTTAAAGGCTCGAGCGACGAAGAACATAAAAAGATAGGCCAGCACGCTCTTAAGCTTCTGCATTCTCTGATGTACCATGAGAACAAAGGAATACGGGTGGAAGCCAACCGGGTGCTGCACGACATCTACACGGATAGGCCAGAGGATTTCCCGCCGACAAAATCTTATAAGACAGTTCTCCAGGGGCAGCCTCAAACTATAGAAGTTGCATGCCGCAAAGGTGAGATGGAGGGCCGAATTCAATGGTCAATAAATGGTGTAATGCAAGAGCCCATAAAGATGTCAAGGTCTAAGGATGGCACGAAGTTTTCAGCCGTTGTGCCGGTCGATACAGGAACTATGCATTATGCCGTAGAGGTAAATTTGTCCGAGACATGGCGTTATAAAGTCGGCTTAGGGAACGAATCGCAGGTTTCCGGAGTTATAAAGACCCAGAAAGATATGAGAGGAAAGCATATTCTAGAAGTAAGGACGGCTATTTTTGATCTGGCAAAAGGTGAAGACGGTAAACCCGTATGGAATAAGGACGGCTCGCTTTCAATAAGTAACTTCGACCAGTTAAGAAAGTTACTGCCGGAATTGAAGAAGCGTTACGACGCGATATGGCTTATGGATTGTTTTGAATGGGGGCCTGTAAGGCATCCCGGAAAAGATCCTTCAAGTTTTGCGCCTATAGATCACATTACAATTGCCGCGTCATTGGGCGGAGAAGAGTCATTGGATAGGTTAAGGCAGGAAGCAAAAAGCACAGAGAAGAAGATAGACCTGATTCATAATCTGATACCCCATATATCTCAATCAAATACAACTTTGCCCGTTTATTTTCCCGTCTATCGTTTTGACGGGCCACGGCTTGTAAGGCATGATTCAAGCGACGGCCAGGGTGATTGGGATGACTCATTCCAGCCAAATTGGCGCCGTAAAGAAGTTTTGGACCGGTATGAGTCGATGGTTATGCGGCTTGCGAAAAAGGGAGATTCTTTCAGAGCTGATGTCGCGCACGCTTTTGATACCACATTCCAGGTTGACAATAGCGCCATTGGCATGGCCCGGATATTCGGAGATATCGTTACAAACCAGAGGCGAGATAATGGCGACGGTTGTTTCAAGACGACGGATCTGTCGGGCACCGGAGAGCCGAATGTCATATTGTCCAGGCTTGCATATGAGATACAGGCAAATGCCCCCAATAGCCTTATATACGGAGAAAACTTTGCTACCAAGACAGAGGATAGAGGTTGGCAGGCAAATGACGAGCGGCTTATAAAATCAGGAGTAGTGCCCTACAATTCCCTCCACGAAGAGCTTGCCCACGTATTAAGAGATTCCCGGGATGTATCCGTAATTATAGACCACATGCTCTACAGAAAATGGGTCCACGACCAATTCGGCGGCCAGGATGTCACTGTCTATGCAAGCCATGACTACCAGAGAGATCCCCAGATACCCGATGAGATATACAGGGATAGGCCGCCACTACAGCTATACGGCGATGGAATAATACCTTTCATGGCCTCGATATTCTTACTCGATTATCACGGCCCCATACTATGGCATTTTGCAAGATTGCTCGGAGACGAAAACGATGATTTTAATAAGAGGCACAATCTCTCTTTAGCTGAATTCTGGAAGATATGGGTAAACAATATACGGGATCGGGATCTTTATGAAGGATCTGTCCAGGCAAGCCTGCAGTATCTAAAAGAGAACCCGAACCTTGCAAAATTAGGCGATTATGTAGAGGCGCTTAAAAAGATGCTCGAGGAATACGACGCCATGAAGTCTGCCGATATGCGGCTAGAGCGTCATGGATCCGACTGCATGTCTGTATTGAAGATGAAAGGCGACGAAGCAGTCCTGGGAATAGTAAATTACGGGTATCACGTAAAAGATATTTCGCGTCAGTTAATGGAGCTACCAGAGATCAAGGATGACGAAGTCTTTGAGCTTAAGGAGGTCTTCCGTTACAGAAAAGACGGCGGTTTGGTTTCGGGCGCATCAAGGTATGTAGCGGGCCGGGAACTACGCAGCCTAGGGATACATGAGACGCTGCGTGCCTGGGAAACGGTAGTGTACTCGATAAAACCTGTTAAAGCCGAAAAATATTCTCTGGGCACCATTCTTAATTCTATGGCAACTTACAAGAGCTTTGGTGCTGAGGACAGGGTAAAAGAGAGCTTTGTCAGCACATATCTCCAGAACGCTTTAGAGAAGGGCGAAGAGGCAGATTTCAGGGAGATGATAGTTAAGCTTATTAGGATATCTAAAAATGTTAATACGGTCGGGCTCGGAGATGTAGCTACCGTTCTCTATGATATAGCCCAGGCCTATCCAAAGCACAAGAGCAGGCTAAATGATTACATGACCCGCATAGCGCTTGAGGGCGGCCTAGGAACAGATATGGGTATTCGTTACGATGCGGTCAAAGTGTTACGTGGAATGCAGATCGGAGAGGTGGCGCTTCTCTCTTTAGAAGCGCGGGACATAGCGGGTTTAGGAGGCCTTGCCCTATATATTAAGGATATTGGAACGGCTTTTGTCGACCTGGGCTTGGACACAACAATATTTACGGGCATCTTTAACAATAATAGAGAAGGCCACAGGATATTGGAGGCGGTAATTAATAGCGCGAAACTTTCATATGCCGGCAGAAGCGTTACGGTGCCTTTTTACGGAGAGAGCCCTGAAACGATAGATCGTTTTAACAGGGCCTATATATATGGCGGCATGCTTGGGGGCAAGGTCAGGACTTACGCCCTCCAAAACGACAGATATATGGATGTGCTATACGGAGGCGCCACCGCCGAAGACCTTATGCGTAGATACAGATTCTTCTCGCTGGGTGCTCTGGAAGCGATACGTGCCATGAATATTCATCCCGCGGTCATTCAGACCAATGAAGGCGCTACCGGGTTAGCCATGGCATATCTCACACAGCCGGAATATAGCTATTTGATAAACGACCCGCATTTCAATAGTTTCAATAGACCCATAGAGCTTGTTCATGTCGGCCATAATTCCAATAGAAGTTATCAAAATATAGTCATGGCCGACAACGAAGGAGATAAAAAACATTTGATGCGCATAGGCGGACTGAACCCGGACCGATATGAGGACCATATGCTTGTGTCGGAAGACGCGAGATCTCTGGAGATAAACCCAACTCACGCGGCTAACGTCAGGAGCGATCATTCTGTAACGGTAAGCCCCGGTTATCGTGATCATACAGCGACTTATTCCGGTCAGCTTGGCATTTCGGGCGAAAAGCTCGCCGAAGACCGTTATCTGGGTGTGCAGAATGGCATAGATGCCGTAACTTGGCAGAAGAGGCTCTTGGACAAGAAGACATTCTTTGAATGCAAAGATAAGGCAGAGAGGATGCGTTTGTTTGAGGAGGTAAGTAAAAAGATAAAACCCGCCGCTAAAAAAGAACTGCAGGCCACGCTCGGCCTGAAACAGAGTGAGAATTCATGCATCTTCACTATGCTGCACAGGCTTTGTGAGCAGAAAGGTTACGAGATTGCGATAGATTCGATCCGTGAACTTCTTGATAATAGCGATGATGCGCAGGTTGTGATTGGAGGACCCGCGGAAGATTCTGATCAGGGCAGGTATTTTGTAAGAGAGATAATTAAGATACAGGATAACCCAAAATATAGAGGCAGATTCAAATATGTGGGCGGTGTGAACCCTAATTCCAGGCTCTATGAGCTTATGTATCTCGGAGCGGACGTATTTTTAATGCCGTCGAAATTTGAACCGGCTGGCTTGAGCCAGCTGGAAGCGCTCGCTGCGGGCGCTGTGGTGGTGGCCAGGGATATTGATGGATTATCCACTTCCATAATAGATGTAGAAGAGGCCGCGAAGAAGGGTGTTGCTGCGAACGGTTTCAAGTTCTTTGATTTTACCTCAGCTGAATTAACCAAGGCCATGGATAGAGCTCTTGTCGCCTTTAAGGCAAATGGCAGGATCAATGAAGGACAGATTAGTGACTGGAACAAGCTAGTATACAATGCGCTCACTTACGACTCCAGATGGATAAGGCCGGCTAAGCAGTATATAAATGACATCTATGCAAGTAAGACCGGCGTAGATATGGAGCGCACGACAGATTTCCCGGAACTACTTCTCATATTCCGTGAGGCCGAAGAGTGCCAGGCACAATGGGGCAGACTGGAAAGCGTAGATAGTCTTGAAAAAAGACTTATAGAACACGGATATAACACGGACAGGGGTCTTGATTATGTTTTAGAAGATGCGGTTAAGGAATTGAAGAGGATCACTGATGACACAGAAATGGGAAGCCCTGTAAAAGAATTGGCGAAAAAATATTATGAACGATACAGATCGTATCTGCCGGCTACGGTTTCTGGTATGCGCACGACCGATAGATCCGATGAAATAATCGACGCGGGACCGGGCACTCGATTCTACAAGACACCGGAGGATAGAGCAGCTACTTCTAAAAATGCCATAGAAAACCCTAGGGCTGATTACGCTTCGGCGAGACGCATGGTAGAAGAATTGCTGGACTTGTACAATAATATGGAAAGTTTGGCAAAAGATGCCAATAAGACCGAAGATACCGCTCATAAAGCCGTGCTTAAAAAATATTGGATCGGATATCTTGGCAGGATAAAAGATATCTGTGATTCGATAGGTATTAAAGCGCAGGAATGGGACGAGTATTCCTATTATAAGAAGGAGTTGGAGAGGGTTGGCAATCATATATCTACGTTGTATGGGGATATAAATCGTGCATTTGAAAGCGATGATAAGGATTCGCTATTTAGGTTAAACCAGCAATTGATCGATTCAAATCGAAAGAGAATGAAGTATCAACTCAAGGCAGCTCTGCTTATAGCGGAGGGAAAGTCCGGGCTTAAAGATCCCAAGATGATACGTAACGCCGCCTGCAAGGCCGTGCAGGGTGGGCTCTATTCATGCCAGAGACTTGTGGAAGAACTGAGTATGCGCGGTGCCAGATTAGAGACAATGGCAAAGATGTATGAGTTCAGGCTCGGTGACCTCGATCTTCAAATAGAGCGCGGCTACGGAGATAAAGAGGTTTACAGGAAGAAGGGATGGATAAGAGTAGGCTCGAGGCTGGTCCGGGCGAGAAGATCTTTCAAGACAAAGAAATATGACGATGCAGTGAGCACCCTGGCTGTGCTGAGCGATGTCTATTCTGGCAAGGCCTTACAGATGCCGGAGAAATACAGAGAAGCGCTGGAATTGATAAACGGCCTTATAGGTTGGGTCAGGGACGTTTCGCTTGGCAGGAGCCCGCCCGATAGCAAGGAATTATCCTACAAGATAAAAAGATTGAATGCTTTAATAGGAGGAGAGCGCCACAAAGTATGGCAGGTAATTGAAACCAAGAGCATATTGACCGTAAAGATAGATACCATAAAGAGCGTGCAGCTGCAATTCATAGAAGCCAGCCGCGTAAAGACATTCCTAGAATATTATATAGAGAGAATAAACTGGGCATTACAGACGAAGGCCGGCAGGCTTTCAAAGCGCTCCCGCCAGATGATATTGACGGGCCTTGTGAATGTCCAGGAATGGCTTGAAGCGGGCATGGTCGACGAAAAGCACGAGTCTGCGCAGGATATGGGGCCTGCTATTGATTATTTGAAGAGAGAACAGGACAGGGCAGCAAAAGAGAGCCTTGTAAGAATAAGAGAGCGCATCGGCAAAAGAGCTGCCGATCTGGACGCACAGAGGCAAGCGCTCGAGAAACAGATCTCGGAGAGAAAAGCTCCGCTCCAATCCGCGTCGCAAGCGGCGCCGACTGCAGAGGAAAATATGCCGGGCCCGGCGAGTGGACAGATAAGTTTTGCCCTTAGATGCAAATTAGTGCAAGAATTGATCACCTCTCAACCAGGCCTTGCCGAGAATATTACAGCGCTAATCGCGGCTGTAACAGAACAACGTCCATCCGTTTTAGAAGGGGTAAGAGAAGCCGACTTTACGGCTTATGTCCAACGGATATTAGCAAGTATAAAAGAAGACGAGGGGTTCCTGTTCTATACTGCCTCGGAGCCTCCCCCGATGGCGGATATGCTGTCAGGCCTATCTTATGAAGATAAAATGGAGCTTAGCGAGGATCTTGGATTAACATATCTGCTGCAGAAAGCCGGCGTCAATGAAGCCAACAAGAGTGTCGTGGAATGCATACGAAACGCTGCTGTCGAGCTCAAGTCGGGAGCCCCGGATACCTTTAACGTTTATCGACTTAAGTTCACCTCGACATATAAGACCCTGTACCCTGAAAATCAGACGGTGCTTGCCAATTATTATGTCCCCAAAGAAGTGGAAAAACCATTTCCCACAGTTGTTGTCGCAAGCCACATGTCAAGAGACGCTATTTCAAGACCGATATCGCTATACCTGGTAAGGAACGGATTTGCAGTTCTTGAGGTCACGCTTCCGTTCTATGGATCACGGACCCCGAGAGAAGCAATGTCGACAACTCCAATCAACGGATTTTTTGCTCTGGATTTCGACACAAAGTTTTATCTCGAATTCTTTGAACAAAGCGTAGCTGACATGAATCAGGCCGTCCTGTGGTTGCGCACGCGCCCTGAAGCGGACAAGGAGAGGATAGGAATAGTTGGACAGAGCAAGGCCGGCACAGTTGCGAGCCTAGTGTACAGCACAAATGAATACGTGAAGTATCTTGCCGCAGTATCACCGCTAGTCGACCACGCCGCATCCATCTGGGACGTAAAAGAAGAATACATAGTGCGGGACTGGTTGGAAAAGAAAGGTGTTACAAGAGACAGTTTTGCAGAGGCTACGAGATCCGTCAGGCCTTCATACATAGCCAGCAAAGGAAAAAAAGACCCGAACAATATATTACTCGCAGCGAGTGAAAAAGATAATATTACGCCCTTTGCATATGTTGAAGATCTGTGGTTCGCGTTAGGCAGACCCAGGATCATAGTGCTGGACAAGGAGGCTCATTCAAAGGTGGACCATCTATTCGGGTTTATGCCAAATATGCACGAACTATTTCCATCCATAGCGAACTTGTTTAAGCAGGCGCCCGCGCCGCAAGCCGCGCAAAAAACGCTCCTTGGTAATTTGGATGAGCTGGAGAGGATGCTTAATAAGGCGGAACAGCTTGCGAGCAGGTTTGAGCGAAAAGATATTTCCCCTAAGGAAGCTTCGGCATATTTACAACGCCTGGTAGTCATGGTTGAAGACAATGCCGCTTTGATCGAAAGAAATACCGGATCCAGTCCCGAGATCAATAAACTTGCCACAGGCATCGCGGATATATACTACATGTTTAACCTCTATGATGATGCGCGGATGAAGTCGGATATCGCCCACGCCAGAGAGAAGGCCAGGATGATCAGGTCGCTCTTGCTCCCGGCGCCGGCTGCAGATGCAAATGCCGAAACTCCTTACAAAGTAACTTTACAAAAAATAGGCGCGGAGTCATGGCGCTCGATCTGCGGTAAAGGTACCTATGACTTTACGGTCGTCGAAGCAGGCCCAAAGACACCCGGTGAAATTCAGCAGGCATTCCACAGATTCATAAAGAAGAATTTCCCGAACGAGGACGCGGACTGGTTGGCCAGGGAGGCTTTTGAAGAATATAGGCCGGAGAGAAAATATCTTTTATTATGTAAAGGCGAAGTAGTCGGATATTACCAGATGTGGTATGTAAGTACACTACAGAATATTTATGTAGAGGAGCCGGATTACCGCGGTACAGGTGCCGCAGATGTACTCGTCCAGCATATCCTGGAATATATGATGAAAGGCAATAAGGATAAGAAGATAATATATCATATAATGCGTGATCATCGTAGGGCTATACAAGGTCCCTCTCACTCAGGGACGATCGAAGATTTAAGGCGTGAACTTGGTTTGAACAGCATAGTAGAAATACTGCCCGCTTCGCAAACCTCCCCGCAAGCCACTTCGGTCGTGGGCGTAACGCAATTGGTACCCGTTCGTAACTTTGGAAAAACCGGATTGAGTTTTCCTGTTTTGGGCATAGGTACTGTCTGGTTTGGACGGCAATGGCCGCCGGATGATAGTTCTTATGCTTATCCGGAATTCGGTGAGGTAAGAAATTACTTGGACGGTGTATTCGCAGATCTAGGTAATAATAGCAGGGCTATAATGATAGATACCGCTGCCGCTTATGGCTCAACCGAAGAGGTCATAGGAAGATATTTCAGAGAAAGGCCTGATCTATTTTCAAAGGCCTTTATTGCGACAAAATGGGGTGAAGAATACGATATATCTACCGGTAAATCGGACATAGACCATTCTAAAGAACGCCTGATAGCCTCAACTAAAAGAAGTTTGGAACGTTTGGGAAAGATGGACTTACTATACATCCATGGGGCAACTCTAGAAGTTCTAAGTAATGGAGAAGTAATGGAAGAGATGCGCCGCATGAAGGACGTGCATTATGGAGGTTTAAGTCTAATAGGCGCCTCGATTTCGAGAGAAGATGTGCTAGAAAGGTCGGTCAGGGAAAATCTGATAGAAGGGCTGGATGTTATACAGATGCCGGGATCGGTCTTTCTGAATAGACCGGATCTGGTAAATGCGATATATGAAAAAGGTATCGCGATAGTTATCAATTCGCCGATCAGGAAAGGTGACAAAAGAACGCCGGGAGCTATTTATGCTGATTTGCTAGGGCATAGAGAATTAGCTGTGATACTGACCGGCACAAGACATCATTTAAGAGATAATATAGGATATTGTCTGCCTGAGCCGCAAGCCGAACCTGCGCCCCAGGCAGCGTCCCTCTACAATGAAGAATTGCGGACTGCTAAGGTTTTGGTACTGGCGGGCCCCAGCGGAGCCGGAAAGAGCACATTCCTTAACAGAATGATCAAGAGTGGTGAAAATCGCTTTTATTATCCGCCTCTTACAACTAACAGGAAGCCGCGCGATAGCGAAAAAGAAGGTGCGGGATACCATTTTGTTGACGACAAAACATTCCTGGATATGGAGGCAAGGGGGGAGATCATCCTTGCAAGGCAGGGCGCCGTCTATCGCTATGGGACATTCAGAAAGTATCTGCAGGAAATAATTGATGCGTCGAGATCCGGCAAGATCACGGTTCTTGAAACAAACGACGCTCAGGTGATAGACAATATGAAGCAGGTCTTTCCCGCATTGAAAGTCATAGCTATACTGCCTGCGCCTCTTGAAGATTTCCTGGATGCAGGAAAAAGAATTTCTCTTGAAGAAGATCTGTCCGCCAGACTCAGAGGAAGGAGCTCGATGAGCCAGGATGAGTTGAATAGACGATTAAGAGAAAGCATAGATAATGCGCCAGGTGTAGCAAAGATAGCCGACCTGGTAGTCGTCAATAAGAAAGGCATGGCCGACGATGCAGAGTATGAAAAATTTGAGAAGTTTGTAACTGAAATGCTGAAAGCCGCGCTGCAAGCCGCGCCGGCCGCCGATGCGGCAAGAGCGAAAGCCGAGCATATATTACAGAATATTTTAAGCAAGAAATTTATGGATGTAGCTCCCGACTTCATAGAATGGAAACGTAATTCTATACCGTGGATTCTGGACTTTGCAAATTGCCCATTAAAAGAGGTCCTCGCAAATGCCATAGAGACTGAATATAAGTCTTCAAAGATGACAGTTTCGTTTGATTATGTTATATCAAGGTGTGCCAATGGACTGTTCTTTGGAATTTATGACGAAAGCGCTGTTCAGGATGAAATAGTAGAGATGATTCTACATCACATAATCACACTAAGCGTGGACATGGTAGCTACCAGGCAGCATAAGGACAAGATAGAAGGATTGTGTAAAAAAGTAAATGAATCGATGGCCCGATATACATCATCGAATTTGAATTTTATGAGCCCTAATGACGTATATATATCCACATTCGATAATGAATATGGAAGGTTGTATTACGATGCTGACTGCGATAAATTCCATATTGGGTTATATGAAATTGCCAATACTGAGGAAGACGAATTGGTGAGGATGTTGATACATGAGCTTGTTCATAGAAAAGTATCAAAGAAATTGGGCCTTCAATATTTCGACGAATTGATAGCACGATATTTTGAGTACGATATAACGGGTCAAATCCCGAACTTCCCGGATCCTGATTACAAGAGAAAGTTCGATGAATGGATGAAGGTTGCTGAGGCGCTTGTCGGTAAGGTTGGAAAGGATGCCTTTGTTCGGGCATGCTTTGATGATAACGTTGATCTAATACAATCTTTGGGACAGCCGCTTTTTGAATATTTATGCAAACTGGATTACATAGACTGGGATGATGCTTACTATAGCGGCAGCCCGGCAGATAATGTTGCGCAGCGCATACTATCAATACCCGTAGTTTCCGATCAAGCTGCGCCGGCTACCACCGTACAAAATATTATTGAGAATGTGACCGATGTCAAGCCGAGGATAAAAGTGATCGTCCTGGATTGGGACGGGACGATCGTAGACACTTTGCCGTTTGATCTGCCGACATGGGGTATCATATACGCTAGGATCATGAAAGGCGAAGGCCGCGATTATATGCCACCAGAAGAAGATATGGCGGCCGGAATAGAATTTCTGAAAAAGACTTCCGGGGCGTCCCTCTATGAGCAGATAGCGATGATCCGAGCGATGGCCGAAGAGCGTGGGGTCAAAAATTTAAGGAGCGTGGAAGAGTACGTTAAAGAGAAGAACGCATTAGTTGCCGAAGCTGTAAAACGGCAACCCAAAGAGAGTATAATTATCAGGAATAGTCTGCAATTTTTGAAAGAGCTAAGAAGACGCGGATTCACGGGGAAGATAATACAGACCAGCGGAGCGCCATATACTCTATTAGGAGAGATCGTAGATTTTACAGGCCTCAGGGGAATGTTTGATGAGGTATACGGATCCTACCCGCTGGAAATGAAAGAGAAGCCTCATGATAAAGCCGAATTGATCAGATCTCTTAAGGCCCGATACAATCTTTCAGATGACCAGATAGTGATGATCGGCGATGGGATCTCGGATGTAAAACAGGCTAAAGCAGCCGGTGCGGTAGCTGTCGGGATAGTATCCGACGTCAGATCAGAAACAGAGTTTAAGGCCTCCGGAGCAGATCTTGTTATAAGAGCGGAAGGTATCAGCAAGGATATCATACCTTTCCTCGGAGCAGAATTCGCGCCCGCGCCGCAAGCCGCGCCGGATGCCGCCGCAGAAGACGAGAAGCTAAAAGGCAAGGGATCGCCGGCGGATCTTTTGGAGTTGATAAAGAATACCCCTGAATTGATGCGAAAAGCGCTGGATTGGAAGGGTCTGGGCGGCATAACCGAGCAAGATATCGCAAAAGTAAGTTCTTATAGTGAGAGAACCATTCGTAGAGAGCTGAAGACATTGGATACTCTAAGAATACTCGTGCAGGCAAGCCGTACCGATAACTACAGGTTCGATCGCAAAATGTTAGGACCGGATATTGATCACACAAAGACTTTGATCAATGCAATTAACGATATCCGATATATTGCAGGAAAGCAAGGCGACGAAAAGCCTATGCACCGCGGCGCCATAGATTTGTCAAAGATGGGTACTGTAAAAGCATTGGTCAAGATGGCGGTATTTAAAGAGCTCAATAATGGCTATCTTCCCACACTCGAAAAAGATAAGATCCTGTGGCATATTATCGAACGAGGTGTTATACCGCGAGAGCAGGGTGATGCCATAGTCACGCAGATCAATAAGGCGTTCAGGAATAACGATCTGCCTGAAAGGGTCTGGATACTGGACGAGAATAAAAATACCTCGGAAGCAATAGCCGAGATACGCGAAAAATTCCCAAATTCCATAATAGACGTAGCTTTGGCGAGTAAAGATAGCATAAACAAGATGCCGGATGACGATCAGGTAAAGATGCTCGTCTTCCGCGGATGCCATGATTTCGTACAGTTGGAAGGCGTGATAGCCGCGTTAAGAGCCTTGCATTCACAGGATGCCCTTGCGAGATTGAGGCATATATACCTGATAATGACAGATCATATTTTTGCCGGAGAACTTCCGTCCGCATCGGATAGTATCAAAGAATTCGCGCGCAAATTCGCATTTGATCTGCCGCCCGCAGAAAATGCGCCTATAAACGACATACCGGAACTGAACAAGCGCCTCTTGGCACTCCTCACCGCGGCGTAATCTAAGCCAAATTGTATTGACCCCGTCCAGGCTTTATAATACAATAATTGTCTCTTAATGAGGATAATTATGATAATGATGAAGCCGATCACTTCGATTGCAGCAAAATTTGGAATACCAAGGAAGCATCTTGAGCTTTTTGGGGATTTTAAGGCTAAAATATCGCTCGATATCCTCAAAAAACCGGGCTCCCGCAAGGGAAAGTATATAGTTGTCACCGGTATTACGCCAACGCACTTAGGCGAGGGTAAGACGGTTACGACTATAGGCCTATCGATGGCCTTAAACAAGCTGGGGAAGAGAGCGGTCGCCTGCATCAGGCAGCCATCCATAGGACCGTTCTTCGGGGTAAAGGGCGGTGGAGTCGGCGGTGGCAAGTCATTGGTTCTGCCGGAAGAAGATATAAACTTGCACCTGACGGGAGATATCCACGCTGTCAGCCAGGCGCATAACCTTTGCGCGTCATTCATAGATAACCACCTTTACAGGGGCAACGCTTTAAATATCGATGTCGAACGCATCTATTGGCGCAGGGTCGTAGACGTGAATGACCGCGCTTTGAGGCGAGTCGTGATAAGTTCTGGCGGCGCCGATCAGGGAGTCGAGAGAGAGACTGGCTTCGACATCACCGCGGCAAGCGAACTTATGGCGATATTGGCTCTGTCTGAATCGATCCCTGACTTAAGAAGACGGATATCAAAGATCATAGTCGCGCTTACTAAGGACGGCAAGCCCGTGACCTGCGAAGACTTGAAGGTTGCCGGATCTATGGCGCTATTATTGCGCGATGCGATAAAACCGAATCTCGTACAGACTAGTGAAGGCACGCCGTGCATAATTCATACGGGCCCCTTCGCTAATATCACTCACGGAAATAGCTCGGTCATTGCCGACAGAGTAGGTCTAAAGCTTGCCGATTTCGTCATCACCGAATCAGGGTTCGGAGCGGATTGCGGATTGGAAAAATTTGTAGATATTAAATGCAGACAAAGCGGCTTGAAACCCGACGCTGTCGTCCTGGTAGCATCTATAAGAGCGCTAAAGATCCATTCAGGCCTATTCAAGATGACCGTAGGAAAGCCGCTAGATAAAGAGATCGAGCGTGAAAATTTAAAGGCAGTGGAGCTCGGTTCATCGAATCTTAAGAAACAGATAGAGAATTCGATTATTTACGGCGTACCTTGCGTAGTGGCTATAAATAGATTTAAGACGGATACCGATAAGGAGATCGCGCTTGTTAAAAAGATAGCGCTTAAAGCTGGTGCCTATTCATGCGTCGAGAGCGAGGTATTCGCAAAAGGTTCCAAGGGCGGTATCGATCTCGGCAATGCCGTTATAGAGGCGGCAAAGACAAAGAGCTCTTTCAAGTTCTTATATTCGCCGGCATCATCGATAAAAGAGAAGATGGAAAGAATAGCTAAAGCGATATACGGCGCTAAGGCGGTCAGCTATGAGCCGCTCGCACAGGCTAATGTGGAGATATACGAGAAGCTTGGACTGGGTGGGCTACCGATCTGTGTGGCGAAGACTCATCTATCGCTCTCGCACGATCCGGCGCTAAAGGGGGAACCTAAAGATTTTGTGTTGCCGGTGCGGGAGATAAGGCCATCGGTTGGCGCGGGATTCTTATATGCGCTATGCGGAAAGATACTTACAATGCCTAGTCTGCCGTCCCATCCAGTAGGTGAGTGTATCGATGTGGACGCTAAAGGGAGAACGAAGCTATGTACGTTAAAGAGAGCATCGAAAATTATCTGAACGATCTTGCGGCACGCAAACCCGCTCCCGGCGGGGGAAGCGCAGCGGCGTTGAACGCTGCGATCGGCGCAGGGCTTTTATCCATGGTGGCCGTCTATACCGATGGCGCAGAAGCGGTCCTGAAAAAGACGGAAGAAGCCAGGAAGAGGTTGCAGGCATTGATCGATGCGGATATCGAGGCATACGGTAAATTGTCAAATGCAATTAAAGAATGCAAAGATCCGGCAAAGCTGGAAGCCGCTTATAAAGACGCAGCAAGGCCGCCTTATGAAGTTTGTGTAATATCCGCCGAATGTCTTAAGTCATGCGAAGAGCTGGCCGACCGCGGCAACAAGAATCTTATTACGGATGTGGCGATAGCCGCGATATGTCTTGAAGGCGCTTTCTTTGCGGCCAAATACAATGTCTACATAAATTTGAAGTACATCAAGGATATGAATTTCATAGGTGAAATGCATAAGGTGCTCCAGCCTTTAGAGGAAGAGCTGCCGTGCGTCAAAGAAGAGATCCTGGAAAAGTGTGAAGAGGTGATCAGATGAGCGCGAAGCTGCTAGAAGGAAAGGTTATAGCGGAGAGCCTGAAGGCTAAGATAAAAACCGAAGTCGAAGGTTTGAAGTCGAAGACCGGACGCGTTCCGAAACTGGTAGCTCTGCAGATAGGCGAGAATGCATCGTCGGCCGTTTATGTGAAAGCTCAGAAAAGGAGCGCTGATTCACTCGGCATTGAGTACGAATTAAAGGTCGCACCCGGCACCATTTCCCAGGCCGGGGCTGAGAATCTCATAAAGAACATGAACATGGATGACAGTATTACGGCTGTCATATTACAGCTTCCCGTGCCGAAGGAGATAGACGCGAAGAGACTGATAGACGCGATATCTCCATCGAAAGATGCCGAGGGCATGCACCCTGAAAATCTCGGTAAGATAATATCGGGCCAATATAAGATAGGGCCATGCACAGCAATGGCGGTAATGGAGCTGTTGGAATCTGCAGGGGTAAATTTATACGGAAAAGAAGCGGTCGTGGTAGGCCACTCAGAGATAGTAGGTAAACCGCTTAGTTTAATGCTCTTAAATAAATTCGTGACTACTACAGTATGCCACATTGCAACGGGTGAGCGCGGCGTCTTGTCCGAGCACGTAAAGCGTGCCGAGATACTTATAGCGGCCGTTGGCAAGGCGGGGATAATAAAGGGCGATTGGATAAAAGACAATGCTATAGTCATAGACGTGGGCATAAATAAGGTCGGCGAAAAAATAGTCGGGGATGTGGAGTTCGACGGCGCTTCTCAAAAGGCATCATACATTACACCCGTCCCGGGAGGGGTAGGGCCTTTGACGACGACTATATTGATGCGTAATACATTGGAATTATTTAAGGCGGGATCAAAATGAGTTTTTGCGAAAAGATCAGATCGGGAAAATTTGTCGTAACGACCGAGATGGGCCCTCCGAAGGGTATCGACGTCAAAGAGCTACTGGAAGATGCCGACCTTATTAAGGGCAAGGTCGACGCCGTAAATATCACGGACCTGCAGAGCTCCATATTAAAGCTCGGCTCTCTTGCCGTATGTTACTTGTTAAAGCAAAAGGGTATCGAGCCGATAATGCAGATGACTTGTCGCGATAGGAATAGGCTTGCTCTACAGTCCGATCTATTGTCTGCTGCGGTACTTGGAATAGAGAACGTGCTCGTTCTCACGGGCGATTATCCTACAGCGGGCGATCATCCTGAAGCAAAGCCGGTCTTTGACCTGGGATCGATCGAGCTCTTAGATGTGATTAAAGGATTGCAGGCCGGTAAGGACATGAAAGGCAATCTTCTGAAAGGTGTGCCGAAATTCTGCGTAGGCGCCGTGGTAAATCCCGGCGCAGATCCTCTCGAGCCCGAGATAATAAAGATGGAGAAGAAGATCGAAGCGGGGGCGGTATTCTTCCAGACGCAGGCGGTATATGACATTGAGCTATTTAAAAGATTTTTGGACGCGTCAAAACATCTGAAGACAACGATACTTGCCGGTATAGTCTTATTAAAATCGGCCGGCATGGCCAGATACATGAACGATAATATTGCCGGTGTATTTGTCCCGGAACATCTTATTAAAGAGATGGAAGGCGCAAGCGTCAAGAGCGCCAAATCGATAGAGATAGCGGCGCGGTTGATCAAGGAGCTTAAGCCGCTGTGTCAGGGCGTGCATATAATGCCGATCGGATGGGATAAGAAGGTCCCCCAGGTGTTGGAAGCGACGGGATTATAAAGTGGAGAGATGATGTCAAAAGTTGCGTCAGAAGTCACGGTAAAAACAGTCGCGGGCTTAATGGTGAACGGCGCTAAGAAGTTATACGCCGAGGCCGATGACTTTTTAAATAATACGATAAAAGAAAAAGGACCCGATCAACAGGTGGGCTTTCCTGAGACCGCGTTCTATCTACCTTTAGCCAACGCTCTTTTAGGATTAGAAACCAAGACCTTGTCGGATGCGAAGAAGATATTATCTATCGCCAAGACACTTTTGGCCAACGTGCCTGCCGATGAAAATAAATGGGACACATTCTTAAAGGACGCTTTGAACTCCGGAGTTGCCGCAATACTTGCCGAAGAATTAATATGTGCCTTACGGTATCTTTACGGCAAAGAGCCACAAGAGAACTGTCCAGGATTCCTGCCTGACACATTATTGAGAAGCCTCGGGATCCAGCTTGTGGACGGAAGGATGTCGGGCATTGCGGTGGTGCTGGGGAAGGCAAAAGATAATAAGTCGGCCGTTGATATCGTAAGAGACCTGCAGAAGCGCAATATATTGACGCTAGTAGGCGGGAATGTAGATGGCGTAAGCATAATAGACCAGCTAAAAGATGGCGGCCTGAATATGGGGCTGGAATCTTATGTGGTTCCTTTTGGCCGCGATACGATCTCGATAGCATATGTGCTGAACTTCGCGATAAGGGCGGCTCTGACATTCGGCGGAATAAAGGCAGGCAACACCAAGGCTTGCGTAGATTATGTGCGGGATAGAGTGCCGGCATTTGTGTTGTTATTGGGCGGGGTCGATGAGATCAAAGCCGCTACGGGCGCGGGCGCTCTCGCCGCCGGAGTGCCTATAATAACAGATCTGGATTTGCCGGAAGTAAGAGTTCCGGGCGTATGCGCTCACGAGGAATGTCTGGTAAAAGAGTTTGACCACAAAAAGATAGTGCAGAAAGCTATAGAAGCGCGCGGCATTAAGATCAAGATCACCCAGATACCGATACCGGTGCCTTGCTCGGCCGCATTCGAGGGCGAGCGCGTAAGAAAAGAGAATACTTATGTCCAGTTCGGAGGCAAGTACTCGGCGGCTTTTGAATATCTGAAGATGAAGAAGATGGAAGAGGTCGAGGATGGCAAGATAGAGGTAATAGGCCCTGAGATCGATTCGATCAAGGAAGGCTCGGATGTGCCGCTCGGCATCCTCATCGAGGTAGCCGGCAGAAAGATGGCGCAGGATTACGAACCCATACTGGAAAGACAGGTACATAAATTCCTGAATTACGCCATGGGCATATTCCATATGGGCCAGCGTGATATGAACTGGATGAGGATATCAAAGGACGCAAAAAAAGCAGGATTTAAGATACGCCATTTTGGTGATCTATTGGCGGCGAAGTTCCACGACGAATATGGCGCTATAGTCGATAAGGTCCAGGTAAAATTGATCACGGATGAAAAGGAAGTGAAGAAGCTTTTACCGGAAGCGCGTAAGGCTTATGTGGCGCGTGATGAGCGCCTCGCGGGAATGACCGACGAATCAGTAGACACATTTTATAGTTGTACTTTATGCCAGAGCTTTGCTCCCGATCACGTCTGCGTGGTGAGCCCCGAGAGGCTCGGACTTTGCGGCGCATATTCGTGGCTCGACGCCAAAGCGGCGCATGAGATAACTCCGACAGGCGGCAATCAGCCGATAAAGAAGAGTAAGGCAATAGATACCGTAAAAGGCATATGGGAAGGCGTAAACACATTTATTCATGACGCATCGCATCAGCGTGTGAGCCAGATGTCGATATATTCACTGATAGATTCGCCCATGACTTCGTGCGGCTGCTTCGAATGTATCGTGGCTATTGCGCCCGAGGCGAACGGCGTAATAATCATCAATAGGGAATATACCGGCGAGACTCCCGCAGGAATGAAGTTCACGACATTGGCAAATATGGTAGGCGGTGGAAATCAGACTCCGGGATTCCTAGGAGTGGGTCGTTTATATATCGTCAGCAAAAAATTTATTTCGGCTGAAGGTGGATTGAAGCGTATCGTGTGGATGCCAAAGGAATTAAAAGAGGCGCTTGGTGACAAGCTGAAGAAGCGCTGTGAAGAGATCGGTGAGCCCGATCTGTTAGAAAAGATAGCTGATGAGACGATAGCAACTGACGCGGTCGCTTTAGTGCAGTATCTGGAGAAGGTCAACCATCCGGCATTCGCAATGCCGCCATTGATGTAAAGGGTTAATCAGATGGCTTTAACCGGACTCGATATCTATAAGCTCTTACCAAAAACGAACTGCAAGGACTGCGGATTCGCGACGTGCCTTGCCTTTGCGATGGCGCTTGCCCAGAAGAAGGCTTCGCTCGATAAATGCCCTCACGTGACAGCGGAGGCGAAGCGGGTGCTTGAGAGCGCCAGTCAGCCCCCGATAAAGCTTGTAACGATAGGTACGGGCGAGAAGAAATTAGAGATGGGCAACGAGACCGTCATGTACCGACACGAGCAGAAGTTCTATCATCCTGCCGGCATTGGCATTCTGGTAGAAGATACGCTGAAAGATAATGAGATAGCTGAAAAAATATCAAAGATCAATGCGCTGACTTTCGAACGAGTAGGACAGATAATAGCGCCCGATCTCATATGCCTAAAGAATAGTTCCGGCAATAAGGACCCTTTTGTAAAACTTGTGTCGAAGACGGTTTCGGGAAGTAAGCTTAATATAGCCCTTCAGAGCCAAAGTATCGAAGCGTTAAAAGAAGCGTTAAAGATTTCCAAAGATAGAAGACCGCTAATTATCTGGGATGGCTCAAATCTAGATGAGATCGTAAAATTAGCAAAAGAGTATAAGGCACCGTTAGCCGTTACTTGCGCCAGCCCTGAGGAGGCGGCCGAGCTTACAAGTAAAGTGAAGCAGGCAGGCGTTGAAGAGATCGTTATAAACATAAAAGGCAAAGGTATATCGGCCACGATCCAGGACTTTACATTTATTCGCAGGACTGCACTAAAAAAGAATGAAAGGTCTCTCGGTTACCCGCTATTGGCGTTTACTAGTGCGGTCGAGCCCTATGCAGAATTGGCCGAGGCCATCTCGTATGTATTAAAATACGCAAGCCTCGTCATCGTAAAGAATACAGATAAAGATTTTATCTTGCCGCTACTCGTTGCCAGGCAGGACGTCTATTCGGATCCGCAGAAGCCGGTCCAGGTGGAGCCAAAAGTCTATGAGATAGGCAAGGTCGGTAAGAACTCGCCCGTTATAATTACGACCAACTTTTCGATAACCTATTTCACTGTGGCCGGTGAAGTCGAAGCGAGCAAAGTGCCGACATATATAGTCTGCTGTGATGCCGAAGGCATGTCGGTCCTGACCGCCTGGGCGGCGGAGAAGTTCACTCCGGAGTCGATAGACGCGACTATCAAGTCACTTGGGTTGGATAAGATAGTAGGACATAAAAGGCTCGTCATACCCGGCTATGTATCCGTCATGAGCGGAAAGTTGGAAGAGTTGACCGGCTGGAAGATCTCCGTAGGACCGCGTGAAGCATCGGGCATCCCCAATTATTTACGGAATTATAAGTAGTATTATGAAAGAATACACAATAAATTTTACAGCCCAGAAGAAGAAGATAAAAGTTACCCAAGGCACGGACCTGCTTACCGCGGCGATCAAATCCGGGATCATGGTCCATGCGGCATGCGGCGGCGAGGGGGTATGCGGAAAATGCAAGGTCGTGGTAAACAAGAAAGAGGTCCTCGCCTGCCAGACCATAGTTGAGTCCGACCTCGATGTGAATATCCCGAAAGATTCTTTGGAGGTGCGCGGAAAACTCGCTCACGAATCCGAAGAGTTCACCAAAGGCGTGGTCTTAAAGAGAGAGAACGCATTTAAATTTTCGCCGCTCGTACGAAAGATATATGTCGAGCTTACAAAACCCACACAGGATGATAACTTAAGCGATCTCGACAGGATATGCAGGGAGATATCGCATAAATTTAACAACATCCATATCTCCACAAATCTAGCGAACCTGAAGCATCTAAGCGAGGTCTTGCGTGACAGCGACTTTAAAGTGACCGTTACGATCGCTCATAAGGATGATGCGCTCTATATAATAACCGTCGAGCCAGGCGATACGACGAAGACCAATTACGGTTTTGCCTTCGATATCGGTACGACGACGATAGCGGGCCAGCTCATCGACCTGAATAGCAAAAATATACTCGGGACTAGGATAGCATTCAATAAACAAGCTATCTACGGCTCGGATGTCATCACCAGGATAATCTACGCCTCTGATCTGGAAGGGCTCGGTAAACTAAGTCTGGCGGTGCTCGATAATATCAACGAGATAATACTGGATCTTTCGGCAGCCGAAAAGATAGCTTTGAGCGATATTTACTGTGTCGTCTTTGCGGGGAACATGACCATGATGCACCTGCTATTGAAGGTCGATCCCACAAATATCAGAAAGGCGCCTTATATTCCTACTACCGCGGTATTTGATACTGTACATGCGCCCGAGGCTGGTATAGAGATAAACCCTAGAGGGATAGCGGCGTTTTTGCCAGGAGTTACCACTTACGTAGGTGGGGATATAGTCTCGGGAGTTATCGCCTGCGGCCTGGCGGAGAATGATGAACTGTCTCTCCTGATAGATATCGGCACCAACGGCGAGATAGTCCTTGGAAATAAAGAGTGGATGATAGGCGCAGCGGCAAGCGCGGGCCCGGCGTTTGAGGGAAGCGGGCTTGAATGCGGCATGAAAGCCGTCAAAGGCGCCATACAAAGAGCGGAAATAGACAAAGATCTTAATGTCAAGATCGTCACAATAGATGACGGCAAGCCAAAAGGCATATGCGGTTCGGGGTATATCGATATATTGTGCCAGATGCTGAAGAGGGGCGTCATAGGTAAGAACGGAAAGATAGACCGCGCGTTAAGATCCAAAAATATCAGAAAGACCGATACCGGATATGAATTCATAATAACTAAAGATATTGTGATCACAGAGGATGATATTGAGAACCTGAAAAGGTCCAAGGGCGCAATATACAGCGCCATAATCTCACTTTTAAATAAGGTGGAGAAGCCGCTTAGTGAGATAAAAAAAATATATATTGCCGGCGGCTTTGGTAATTACTTGAACATAGAGAATGCCATATTTATAGGACTTTTGCCGGATGCCGACAGATCGAGATATGAATTCATAGGAAATTCGTCGCTTGCGGGGGCGAGGATGTCATTATTGTCGCACGATGCGCTCATGAAGGCGCATGAGATTTATAAAAATATCACATACGTCGACCTGAGCTCGGAGCCGAACTACATGGATGAATACGTGGCGTCGCTCTTCTTTCCGCATACCGACTTAGGGAGGTTCCCATCGGTACGGTTATAGCGGTTAACGGTAAGGGCGGTACGGGTAAGACTACTATAGCGGCTCTCCTGGTAGATTATATTGTAACCAATAAGAAGGGCTCCGTTCTTGCTATAGATGCTGATCCGAATTCTACACTGCCTGAGGCGCTCGGAATAAAGAGTCACGATTCAATAGCCGGCATATGCGATGACGTCGCAAAGCATATGGACGCTATCCCGGCAGGCATGACCAAAGAGCGCTTTATCGAGATGCGGATACAGGAGGCTCTTGTAGAGGAGAAGGGCTTCGATCTTCTCGTGATGGGCAGGCCCGAGGGGCCCGGATGTTATTGTTATGTAAATAATCTTCTGCGCGACCTGATGGCACGCGTAATAAAGAACTACGACTTTGTTGTGATCGATAACGCGGCAGGGATGGAACATATATCCCGCCGGACAATGAGGACGATAGACAAGCTTTTGCTCATAAGCGACTATTCTGTGATCGGCATAAGAAGCGCTAAAAGAATATCGGATCTGGTAAAAGAGCTCGGCATAAAGGTGGGCGCCGCCTCTTTAGTTATCAATAAGGTAGGGGGTTTCTTGGAGCCTCTGCAGGATGAGATCCGCGCGACCGGAGTAAGATTTGCCGGGGTCATCCCGTACGACGCATCAGTGGAAGATTGGAGCATATCGAATAAGCCAATATTCGCGTTTGAGAGCATAACTATCAAAGATAAGATCAGAGAGATATTTTCTGACCTTATGGAGCAGAAATAAGATGGCTATAGAGCTTGTAAAAGAGAGATATAATAACGCCATAAATATCGTGGAGATAGGCTCACCCGGTGTCTCTATGATAAAGGTCGGGGGCGAGACTGCGCTGCCATTCCTTTTTAAAGAAGGCGGCATGCCATATGCGCCCGTCACGGCTCTGGAGATATTGGATGGCGAGCCGGAAGACTGGCCGGATACATTGCGTAAGCCGTTCGGCGATGCGATAAAAGATCCGGTAAGATGGGCCAAAGCAGCTGTTGAAAAGTTCGGGACCAAGATCCTTTGCGTCAGGCTGCAGAGCGTTCACCCCGATTATGGCAACAGATCAAGCGAGGAATCGGTCTCGGTCCTGAAAGCTATCGCCCGGGAAGTGAAAGTGCCGCTTATCGTAATAGGATGCGGCGATGACGATAAGGACAACGATCTATTGCCGAAGGCAAGCCAGGCATTAAAGGGGAAGAATTGCCTATTCGGTATAGCCGTCCAGGAAAATTATAAGACGCTGACTGCTACGTGCCTTGCGGACGGACATTCTATAATTTCTGAATCTCCCATCGATGTGAATATAGCCAAGCAGGTAAATATCCTGATAAGCGATATGTCTTTCGATCCGAAGAGAATAGTGATGCATACCACAATGACGGCATTGGGGTACGGCATGGAATACGTATACTCTATAATGGAACGGGCAAGGCTTGCCGCGTTCATGGGCGATAAGATGCTCTCGATGCCATTTATATTATTCGTTGGGCAGGAGACATGGAAAGTAAAAGAGGCGAAAGAGTCCGGCGCTCGACAGGGCGTGAACTGGGAGATAGCGACTTCGGTCTCGATGCTTCAGGCCGGCGCGGATATTCTGGTTGTAAGGCACCCCGATTCGGCGAAAGCAGTCACAGATTATATAAAAGATATGATGAAGGAGGCCAACAAGTGATCGTCATAGGTGAACTTATAAATGGAATGTATAAAGATGTCGCCAGGGCGGTTGCCAACAGAGAGGCTGATATAATCCAGCACCTTGCTTTAGAGCAGGTGAAGGATGGCGCATCGATGCTGGACGTCAACATGGGTCCTTATTCAAAAGATCCCGTTCGGGATATGCGGTGGCTCGTCGAGACTATACAAGCCGTGATCGAAGTACCTCTATCGCTCGACTCAACGAAGGCCGATGTTATAGAAGAAGGGCTAAAGATCGCCAGAAAAAGAGCTGTCATAAATTCGACGAGCGCGGATCCTGAAAGGATGGATATAATATTCGGCCTCGCCAAGAGATATAACGCACAGGTCATCGGCCTTACGATGGATAAGTCCGGTGTGCCTAATAGCAAGGCCAGCAGGCTGGAACTTGCGCAAACTATTGTGGCTAAGGCGATAGAGTGCGGGATAAATACCGAGGATCTCTATTTGGACCCGCTTCTCTTGCCTCTGAATGTTGCGCAGCCGCAAGCTGCCGAGGTGCTCGAATCGATCCATGAGTTCAGGTTATTGTGCAATCCTGCGCCACAGGTCGTTTTCGGACTATCGAACCTCACGCAGGGTATAAAATCGCGCAGTCTCATCAACCGCACGTTTCTTACGATGGCCGTCGCTAACGGACTTACAGCCGTTATACTCGATCCTCTTGATAAAAAACTGATGGACGCGCTCATAACAGCAGAGTTATTATTGAATAAGAACATATATTGCGATTCATTCCTAGACGCCTACAGAAAAAAGTAGAAGGAGCTCATTATGGAAAGAAAGAAGATAACTATCACCGACCTGCAGAATAAGAAACGCGATGGTAAGAAGATCACGATGCTCACCGCGTACGACTATCCGATGGCGAGGCTAGTGGACGATGCCGGCATAGATGTCATCCTGGTTGGCGATTCGCTCGGCATGGTGGTGCTCGGTCTCGACTCGACCGTGCCCGTGACTATGGATATGATGATCCACCACGCAATGGCTGCGCGGCGAGGTACGAAATACGCTTTTCTTATAGGCGACATGCCGTTCATGTCGTATCAGATCTCTAAGAAAGAATCGGTTCGCAACGCCGGCCGCTTCATGAAAGAAGCCGGATGCGATGCCGTAAAACTGGAAGGCGGCCTCGAAGTGTTGGACGCGACAATAGCAATAGTCAATGCGGGCATTCCAGTGTTGGGACATCTGGGCTTGACGCCACAGACAGTATCGAAGCTCGGCGGGTATAAGGTTCAGGGTAAAGATGCCGAAGGCGCCGGTAAGATATTAGAGCAAGCTCTGAAGCTTGAGCAAGCGGGATGTTTTGCGGTAGTGCTGGAATGTGTGCCCGCGCAAGTAGCGAAAGTTATTACAGAAAAATTGACCATCCCGACCATAGGCATTGGCGCGGGGAGAGATTGCGACGGACAGGTGCTGGTAACGAACGATATGCTGGGTCTTTTTGATAGATTTGTTCCGAAGTTCGTGAAGCAATATGTGAAGCTCTCCGCGCTTATATCCGGCGGATTAAATAAATATAGAGATGAGGTATCGAAGGGGATATTCCCGGACGCTGCCCACAGCTTTGCTATAAAAGAAGAAGAGATAAAGAAGTTGAAGAAAAAAGGTATTGTATAGTGAAGATCGCTGTGATTGGACCGGGTGCCCTCGGATGTTTGCTCGCCGGGTTCTTAAAAGCAAATACGAAAGAAGAGGTCTGGCTTATCGATAAGTCGCCTGAAAGGGCGAAGCGTATACGAGAAGACGGGATCCGTATAGAGGGGATGAGCTCCGTATCTTGTGCTATAAACATATCGGCCAACCCTAAAGAAGTGGGTCCATGCGACTTAGCGGTTATCTGTGTCAAAAGCTATTCTACCGACGATGCCTGTAAGGATATTAAGGGCCTGGTGTCAGACAAGACGTTCATCCTGACTCTGCAGAACGGCATCGGCAATGTGCAGATCTTAAATGATCATTTTGGGCCTGAAAGGGTTATAGCAGGCGTTACAAATCATGGCGCCACGCTTATGGGGCCGGGCCATGTAAGGCATGCCGGACAGGGTGATACGGTGATAGGTATGTACAGTGGCAGGACGATTGGACCTGTAAGAGACGCCGCGAATCTTCTTACGAAATGCGGATTCGAGACCAAAGTCTCAAAAGATATTGACTCTGTCGTATGGAGCAAGCTAATAATAAATATCGGTATAAACGCGCTCAGCGCGGTCACGCGCCTGAAGAACGGCATGTTGATAAAACATGAAGGCTCGCGCCAGATATTAAGGAATTCTGTGCAGGAAGCTATGAAGGTGATCAAGCGTAAAAGGATAAAGCTCGTCTATGATGACCCGATACAGAAGGTCGAATCGGTCTGCAAGGCCACTGCCCGGAATGTATCAAGCATGCTGCAGGATGTCTTAAACTCCAAGCGCACGGAAATAGATTATATAAACGGAGCGATAATGAGACATGGAAAAGCGCTTGGCATAGCGACGCCAGTTAATGAAGTGCTGATCAACCTTGTCAAGACGATAGAATTGAGCCAAGAAGAGGCGGGATAGTTTTTTATGCTGATAATAGGCGAGAGGATAAATTCCACAAGAGCTCATATACAGGAGGCGATGAAGGCCAGGGACGCCGAATCTATAGTAAAAGAGGCCAGAAAGCAGATAGAGGCGGGGGCTCTCTTCATAGATGTAAATTGCGCGATGAGCCTTGGTGACGAGATCCAGGACATAGACTGGGTCATCAGCGTTATCCAGAGCGAAATAGGCGATGTCAGCATATGTATAGACAGCCCGAATTATCTTGCGATAGAGAGAGCGCTTAAAGCGTACAGGGCAAAAGGGAAGCTCTTTATAAACTCAATAACGGGTGAAGAGGCAAGGATAGACCTTATCGTCCCGCTTGCTGTAAAATATAATACAAGCCTTATTGCTCTGACAATGGGAGAGGGCGGTATGCCCAATAGCGCCGAGGAGAGGCTCGTCATAGCAAAAGATATTCTTACGAAAGTATCTGCCAAAGGTTTTAAGGCAGAGGATCTCTATTTCGATCCGTTGATACGCCCCATATCGACCGAACCGGATCAGGCAAAGGAATTTTTAAAGTCCATTCCAATGATAAAGTCGCTTGGCGCCAAGACTGTATGCGGACTGTCGAATATTTCGTATGGGCTGCCGGACCGAAAGATAATCAATTCAACATTCCTGGCTATGGCGATCCAGTCAGGGCTAGATGCCGCGATACTCGATCCTACCGAAAAACAGGTATTCTCAAGCATCGCCGCGGCCGAAGCATTGATGTGTAAAGATGAATATTGTTCCGAATACATAAAAGCATTCCGCGAAGGGCGGCTGATCTGATGATGAAGATGATAGCGTTGATAGCGGCGATTATTTTACCCTTGTTCAATATTCCGCTCATAATGAGGGTTATAAAGAGGCGATCGTCAAGAGACCTAAGTATACACTGGGCATTGGGCGTATGGATCTGTTTTATACTGATGGCGCCGGAGGCACTGCGCTCTACCGATATCGTCTGGCGGGCATTCAGCATAATGAATATAATTTTATTTACATGTGTCTTGGTCGCTGTATTGGTATACAGAAAAGGAAGGTAGCAAAGCGATATGGCAAAGAGGATATTCGTGGCGGCTACGCAGCAGAATGACGGTAAGACCACGGTCTCGCTCGGACTTATCGCCGCGCTGAAGAAGCGGTTCGACAGGATAGGCTTTATCAAGCCTATCGGCCAGCGTTATCTGATGGAGCAGGGCTATAAGGTAGACGAGGACTCTATCCTGATAGAGAAGGTCTTTGGAATAAAATGCAATATAAAGGATATGTCGCCGGTTGCCATAGACCGCGGATTCACCGAGCGGTATATAGAAAAGGGCGCGGCCGAGGACTACGCCAAGGTCATAAAGGATTCTTTTGACAAGGTGGCCAAAGATAAGGACCTTGTGATAATAGAGGGTACCGGCCATGCCGGAGTCGGATCCGTATTCGGTTTTTCGAATGCCACCGTCGCAAGTCTCCTCGAAGCCAATGTCTTGATGATCTCATCTGGTGGTGTGGGCAAGCCCATAGATGAAGTGATGCTGAATAAAGCGCTCCTTGATAAGGAGAAGGTCGATCTGGCCGGGGTCATAGTCAATAAGGTCCTGCCGGAAAAATACGATCGCATAGCGAACCTCGTGCGTAAAGGCATGAAGCAGAAAGATCTCGACGTCTTCGGCGTGCTCCCGCACCAGAAGATACTCGATATACCGACCATGCGCGAGATAAAAGAAGAGTTGAAGGTAAGGGCGATGTACGAAGGCGAGGATTTTGATAAACAGGCCGAGAAGGTCCTGATAGGCGCCATGAGGGTGAGGGACGCATTGCAGTACATACAGAATAATTCGCTCATGATAATACCCGGCGATAGGGATGATATGATACAGGCTACATGCGAAGTGCACTCCGGAAAACTTAAGAAGGGATGCGCCATATCCGGGGTTATATTAAGCGGCGGGATATTGCCCAGAGTAAAGACTCTCGCTCTTTTAAAAGCAGCGAATATTCCGGTTCTAGTTACGGATGAAGAGACATACGCGATAGCATCGCGTGTTCACTCGCTCGTAGTCAAGCTTAAGCCTCAGGATTCCCACAAGATAAAGATAATAGTCGATATGGTGGAGAAGTATGTCGATATCGACGGCATCCTTAAACATTTAAAGTGAACTCCAGGAAGATACCACATATATTGCTAATTGCGGCGCTAAGCGCGTCGCTGTTTTACGCGTCCTCGTGTTCCACGGGCGCGGAAAAGATCGTAGAGGATTCCAGGTTCTTTATGGGCACGGTCGTGCAGATAAAGGTATCGATAGATCCTGTTAAGTACGGCGAGGCCAGGGCAAAGGATGCCATAGGCAAAGCATTTGACGAAATAAAGAGGATCGAAGATGTCTACAGCGTCTATAAGGATGAGAGCGAGATATCCAGGATAAACAGGCTGAGAAAGAACGAAAGACTTCAGATAAGCGACGGAGTCTTTAATCTGATCCGTAAGACGCTCGACTATAGCGAAAGGACCGGCGGCGCCTTCGATATCACCGTAAAGCCGCTCGTGGATCTTTGGAACGGTGTCAAAAAAATAAATAAGCTGCCGGACGAATATGAGCTTAAGCGCGCTTTGGGGCGGGTCGGCTTTAAATCTGTAGTGCTGGATGAGGTCGCCAGGACCATACATTTCAAAAAAAATAATATGAGCATAGATATCGGCGGCGCGGCCAAAGGATATGCCGCTGACAGGGCCGTGCGTGTTTTGGAGGAGAACGGTATCGACAATGCGCTCGTAAACGCAGGGGGCGATATGTACTGCCTCGGTAAAAGATCTGCGCATGAGCTGTGGAAGGTCGGCGTCCAGCACCCGCGCGACAGGAACAGGACGTTTCTGGAGATCAGGCTGAAGGACAGGGCGATAGATACTTCGGGAGATTACGAGAGATATTTTACTATTGATGGCAAAAGATATTCCCATATCATCGATCCAAGGACCGGATATCCGATAGGCGATGATGTTGTGAGCGCCAGCGTCATAGCACCGGACTCTACCACGGCCGATATCCTGGCTACGGCCATGTGCATCCTGGGAGAAGAAGGCTTTGACATAATAAAGAAGTCCGGCGGCATAGATGCGGTTCTGGTGACCGAAAAGGCCGGATCTTTAACGGTGAAGATGAGCGAAGGGATAAGGAAGAGCTATGACATTTCGGAAGAGAAACTTTAGGAAGAAGAGAGAGCGTGTAGCCGTAGCGATGAGTGGAGGCGTGGACTCATCACTCGCCGCAGCGCTACTATTAAAAAAAGGCTATGAGGTCATAGGGTTGACCTTCAGGATGTGGCCCAAAGAGGAGTGCGGTGCGAGTTTCGGAAGGGCTTGCTGTAATCTGGAAGCTGTGACAAGAGCGCGCGCTGTAGCCGGAGACCTCGGAATACCGTACTATGTATTTGATTTCAGCGAAGAATTTAAAGCGAAGGTGATCGACTATTTCTGCGATGAGTATATTAAAGGTTATACTCCAAATCCCTGCGTCATATGCAACGAGAAGATAAAGTTCGGGCTTCTGCATGAAAAAGCCCTGGCCTTAGACGCCGGATTGATAGCGACAGGCCATTATGCCGACAAGGGCTTTAATAAAAGAACGGGCAGATTTTATCTCAAGAGAGGGCTTGACTTGGAGAAGGATCAATCGTATTTTCTCTTCAGTCTTTCGCAGGAGCAGTTAAGGTACTCGGTATTTCCTCTATCTGATTATACTAAAAGCGGGGTGAGGGCTGCCGCAAAGAGATTTAAGATCAAGACGCACAATACGGCTTCGAGTCAGGATATATGCTTTATCCAGGATCTCAATTATGCGGATTATATAAAGAAGAAGACCGGCGTCGCTATAAAAAAGGGCGATATAGTAAATAAAGAAGGAAAAATTCTGGGCGCACATAAAGGGATACCTTATTACACTATAGGTCAGCGCCGCGGCCTGGGAGTGGCTTATAGCGAGCCATTATATGTTACTGGTATAGACAGGCTTCGGAACCGCCTGATAGTCGGGGTCAAGAAAGACGTGTTGAAGAAGAGCCTTATTGCGCACCGTCTCAACTGGATGGCCGTACAGGATATAGGCAAAGAGATGCGCATAAAGGCCAAGATACGATATAATCATAAGCCCGAACCGGCTAATGTATCGCGCATGGGCGCTGATATGGTGCGCGTCGATTTTGACCGGCCGCAGGAGGCTCCGACGCCTGGCCAGGCGGTCGTCTTCTATAATAAGGATATAGTTGTCGGTGGCGGCTGGATCAAGGAAGTGATATAATATAAAGCCATATATGGACGTTTTTGGAGTAAGCCACAGGAAGACGAATGCGCTGAAGGATAAGATGTCGCGCTTTTCGATCAAAGAGATCGATCTGGTA
>Ga0268280_1000511_pt1 | contig 32223 bp, 45 predicted proteins | sample saktaG_9_FD_190139 | JGI IMG/M metagenome (GOLD analysis project Ga0268280, IMG submission 190139) | Saline water microbial communities from Sakinaw Lake, British Columbia, Canada - sak_2011_5_24_40m | ecosystem: Environmental > Aquatic > Non-marine Saline and Alkaline > Saline ...
TAGTCGATTGCTGCCATGGCATCCTTGTAATCGATCCAATCGATGTTCTGAACCATCAGTACGTCGGGCTTCTGATCGATGGCCCGGCGCAGGCACTTGCCGAGCCGGAGGTCAAAATTCCTTCCGTCCCGAACCCAATATTGGATGGTACCCGGCAGCATCCATTCGATCGGCCATTCCACGGTGATGATCTTCCGGCCCTGGTCGCGCAGAAGGGCGAGGGCGCGATAGGTGGCGGTCGACTTCCCTGAATTGCAGGGACCGGTCAGCAACACGATGCCGCTGCGAGAGCGAACCGCCTCGATGTATTTACGCTCGGAGGCCGCGGCGAATCCCAGGTCGAAGCGCGTACCCTCGACAGGCATTTCCGGTTGCACGGAGATCTTCAAAGCCTCCCCGCCCGGGGCACGAAGCGATTCCAGTTCGAAACGCACGGCGCGATTGCGCCTGGAGATCTCTTGAAAAGCGTAAGAAATTTCTCCATTCTCAACGCGAAGGCCGGCATCGCGCAAGTGGCCATGGCGGTAAAGGCGAAGAAAGGAGCCGCGGCCCCCCGTTGAAGAATCGCCCGGCTCCGGCAGCCTGGCGCTGCGCCGGGCCTGGGCAACCAATCGATGGTAGGACTCCGTGTCCCCGACACCCGCCAACTCCTGGAATTGGCCGTCCAGGCGCAACCGCACCTGGGGCCGCCCGGAGATGGCATCGAGGAGGATGGTGTCGGCCTTTTGGCGGATGGCCGCCTGGAGGACCGCTTCGAACAATTTTTGCGCCTGCTTGTCCGTGATGGGACCGCCGGGATTGTAGTCAATAGGGGACTCATTGGAAATCTCCGGCCAGGCTGTTGGTGCCCAAGGCTTTCGCCGCGGCCGCATGGGTTTTCTCCCAAGCCAGTGCAGGAACCAGATGATCAGGCCGAATATTGCCAGTACAACCAGATCGGTAAGTCCGAATGATTCCACCGCAGCCATCCTCCTATTCCCTCCTGAGGCGATTATACCCCAGTCGGTTCGTATGCTACAACCACGGCACTTACCAAGATCAATGTTAGTGATATTAAAAAAGTAAACTTACGATCTTCATCTCCTGCCTTTTTTCTTCTCTAACACTAACATTAGCACTAACACTTCTTAAAACCAACCCTTGACGGCAAGGGCGGATTGCCATACAATAATAAATCTACTTTGAGGTGTTCATGAAGAATTTCAATCCCTATCGAAACCAGATTGTTGGCATAGAACAGACATTCAACTCACCCGACGGTGAAAAGCGCCTGATCTACGCCGATTGGACAGCCAGCGGTAGGCTCTATCGTCCGATCGAGGAATACCTCATCAACCACTTGGGGCCTTTCGTGGCCAATCCCCATACCGAAACCACGATGAGCGGTATCCGCATGACTGAAGCTTACCACCAAGCCCAGCAAATCATCAAACGGCATGTCCACGCCAATGACGATGATGCCATTTTCTTCGCCGGCTTCGGTATGACGGCGGTGATTAACAAGCTGCAGCGTCTGCTGGGAATTCGTGTACCGGAAAATCTTTGCCCCAGGCCGAACTGCCAAAAAAATATCAAGCCTCTGGTCATCATCACCCACATGGAACACCATTCCAACCAAACGTCCTGGAATGAATGCTGCTGCGACGTGGAAATCATTCGCCGCGCCGACAATGGCCTCCCAGACCTGGAGCACCTGGAAGAGATACTGGCTGCCAATTCCAACCGGGAGCTACTGATTGGTTCTTTCAGCGCCTGCTCAAATGTCACCGGCATCCATACGCCGTATGCCGCCATGGCCGCCGCCATGCACCGTCACGGTGGCTACTGCTTTGTCGATTTTGCCGCCTCTGCCCCTTATGTCAAAATAGACATGCATCCCAGTGATCCGCAACAGCGGCTGGATGCCATTTTTTTCTCGCCACACAAGTTTCTTGGCGGCCCTGGTTCTTCCGGGGTGATGGTCCTCAATAAGGAACTTTACCATAACCGCATTCCTGATCATCCGGGTGGCGGCACGGTGCTATGGACCAATCCCTGGGGTGAACAGTACTACTACGAAGACATCGAGATACGCGAGGATGGCGGCACGCCCGGATATCTGCAAGCCATCCGCGCCGCTCTGGCTGTATTGCTCAAGGAACATATGGGCATCGAGAATATCCTGGCCCGCGAAGAAGAATTGAAATGCCTTTTGCTGGAAAAACTCTGCCTGCATCCGCAAGTAGTGGTTCTCGAAGCCGGCCAATTAAACCGCCTGGGGATTATTTCCTTTTATTCCCTACATCACCACCACAACCTGATCGTGCAACTACTCAATGACCGTTTCGGCATCCAGAGCCGCGGCGGCTGCTCATGCGCCGGCACCTACGGCCATATCCTGCTCAATGTCGAGCGCGAACAGTCTAGGCATATCACCGATATGATCAATCATGGTGATCTTTCCACAAAGCCTGGCTGGGTACGAATCTCGCTGCATCCGACCATGAACGAAGCAGAAGTGACCGCCATGGCCGAAGCGGTGCATATAGTTATGGACAACTATGACCGCTGGCAGCAGGATTATGTTTTCATTCCGAAAACCGGCGAATTTCGCCATCGCACCTGGAAAAAGCAGACAGACGACTTGCGCGGTGATTTCAAACCGTGCTGAGATCCAAAATGAACTTCGTGTCACGTGACGCGTAACGTGTGACGCGAGAAAAGTTCAAGATGTAGAGAGGTTCATAAAAGGTGTAGGGGCGATCCGCCAAGCGAAACGCCGGCGGACGGGTCGCCCTTTTCGGTTCAAAATAACAAATCCAAAGCACCAAAATCCAATGACCAAAACGAAGAAAACGAGCAATCATTGATGAGTTGATGGGGCAATCGCAATGACATCGAAATACCAACTCATCCCCTACCCCTTCTCTTCCCAAAGAGAAGGGGTAAAAAAGTACTTTGAAAGTCCCCTCTCTTCGCAAAAGAGGGGCGGGGGGGTGAGTTTGATGAGACCATTTGCGGTTTTCCTGCTCATTTACTTCTTTGTTGTAAATCATGGAATTTGGGATTTGTGATTTGGATTTTTATCTTTCTCGTTACGTGTTACGCGTTACGCGTCACGGTTTTAAATGAACCTTTCGAAGCGATCCCTCTTGGCCTTGCAGATCGGGCAGACCTCCGGCGGATCGCCACGGGCGCACAAGTAGCCGCAGACCTTGCAGCGCCAAACCGGCTGGGAAAGTTTGCCAAGCGGCGCGGTTCCAGAGGTCGCGGACATGGCGGCACGGCGTTCGCTTGCCGGTGGCCGGCGTTCGGGAATGGCGGCCGCTTGCTTCTTGCCTGCGAGGATCTCCCGGCCGACATACAGGGCGCAGAAACAGGCGCCGAACTCGTTCAAATCGGCATCACGGTAATCGCAGGGGCAGATGATGTCGAGGTCCACGGCTTTGTCGCCCGCGGCCAACCGGCAAGGGCAGGCCCAGTAGCCGTAGCGCTCCTGATTGACCAGCAAGCTGCGAACCAACTCACGCGTGAATTCTCGGTCGGGATTCAGGTGGTAGCCGGAGGACTCGGCTTCAAGCAGCAGTTTTTCCAGCAGGGCATCGACAACCGCGTCGCTTATCTCCATTTTCTTGTTCATAGCTTGACCGCCGACGTGATCTTTTTTTCATCGAAACCCAGAACGCAGAACGAGTCATTGAACACAAGGGTGGGGAACGATTCGCCCGGGTTCCAGCGCCGTACCTGCTCCATGGCCTGTTCCTGCTCTGAGGGCGTCAGCAGGTCCACGTACACGTAATCGTAGGCCACGCCCAATTTGTCCAGCAGGTGCCGCGTCTTGCGGCACCAGACGCAGGTGCTCAAACCATAAAAAGTGATCTTGCCGCAATCCTTTCCGTCCACGTGGTTGAAAGATTTCATGGGTCATTTACTCCTGCCGCTTCCATTAAAAGAATTATAATCAGCCGTTTGGGCAAAGTCAAACTTGAGCTGGTCGGCAAGAGAGCTCGGTGCACGGTATACGGCATACGACGCACGGTAACGATGAAGAAAAGGCGACAGTAGGACATTAAATCCCAAATCACAAATTCCAAATCCCAAATAAATCCCAAGTTCCAAATTCCAATGTCCTAGACAAAAGCCCTTTTTAGAGCCTTTTTTTCGTTTGGGTCATTTGTAATTGGAATTTGGTGCTTGTTTGGTGCTTGGTGCTTGAGATTTGGAATTTAATTCTTATAATATTTTCTTGTACCGTACGCCTTCCGCCGTCCGCCGTGAACCAAGTTCTGACGGCTGAAAGCCCAGATACTTCTGCCAATTCGCTTGCTTCTCCTTCGGGCCGAAGCCGTCGCGGCCCAAACAATGCAAAGCCGAAACCGCCAGCAGCGCCGAAAGGTCGCGTTCGCCCAGGCGCGTTTTGAGCAGGAGATCCTCCAGGCTCGCGTAGTCTTGGCCGCGGGTTTCCACTACGCGCGAGGCCAGTTTTTCACCGATGCCCTTTATCGCCAGCAAACCGCAGCGTATGGCGCCCTGCTCGCAGGTAAAACCCAAACCGCTGCGATTGACGTCCGGCGCCAGTATGGCCAGCCCCCATTTTTTCGCTTCGGCAATGTAATCGGGCCGCTGATAGTAACCGCCGCCGGCGTTCAGCAGCCGACAGAAAAACTGCAGCGGCTGGCGGGTTTTCAGCCAGGCCGAAAGGTACGCGGCGTAGGCGTAGGCCAGGCTGTGCGCCTGGCAAAAGGCGTAGAGTGAAAAATCCAGAGCCAGCTTCCAGAACAATTCGAGCTCGTCCCCGCTCCAGCCGTTTTTCCGGCCCGAAGCGAAAAAATCATCGCGCCATTCCTCTCCCCTTCTTCTTTTAAGCTCCTTGCGCACCTTCTCGGCCTGCTCCAGGCTCCAACCGCAGACGTGGTGCAGCAGTACGGCGATCTGCTCCTCGAAGATCAGGGCGCCGCGGCTGTGCGGGAAAAGCTGTCCCAGCAGCTGGTGGCAGGGAGGCCGGCGCTCCAGGTAGATTGCCTTCATCCCCGACTTGGCCGGGCCGGGGCGGATGATGGCCACGGCGATGGCCAGTTCCTGCAAACTGCCCGGTCGCGCTTTCAGCAGGTTTTCCCGGGCCAGCGGGCTTTCCAGCTGAAAGCAACCCAAGGTGCGGGCCTGCTGGATATTCTGCCAGACAAGGACGTCGCCGCCGTGCGCCGGGTCCGGCGCAGCCTCCCCGTTCAGTCCCCCAAGGGGACGCCCCCCCAAGGGGAGGGACAGGGCCAGGGGGGCGATAACCTCGAAACCGCGCACGCCCAGCAGGTCGAGTTTAAAAATGCGCAGGCGCTCGACCGTGTCCTTGTCCCAGACCAGCTGCGGAAACCCGTCGGGTGACCGGGTCAGGGGCAGGGCGCGGCTCACGGCCTGCCCAGAGAAAACCACGCCACCCACGTGCAGGGAAAGTTCCTTGAACACCCCGTCGAGCAGTGCCGCCGCCTGGTAAACCCCGGAGTGCGCTCCTTTGCCCCTGGCGGCCAGTTCGACCGGTTCGGCGAACATGGGCAGGGGCCTGGTCAGGGCGTGGGCCTCCTCGGGGTTGAAGCCGAAGGCCCGGGCCGTTTCGTATAGGGCCGAACGGGCGCCGAAAAACTTGTGGCTTGAGACAAAGGCCACCCGCTCGCCGTAATGCCGGAAGAGCCATTGGAACACCTCGCCGCGCCGCGACGAATCGATGTCAATGTCGATGTCGGGCAGGTCGTCGCGCTGGCTGTTGACGAAGCGCTCGAACAGCAGGCCGTGCGCCAGCGGGTCGACCCGCGACATGCCCAGCAGGAACAGCACGAATGAGGAGGCACCCGAACCGCGCAGGTTGAAAAAAATGCGCTGGCGGCGGCAGAAATCGGCAATGGCCGCGGCAATGAGAAAATACGCCGCCGCCCCGGTCTTGCGGATCACCTGGAGCTCATGGAGGGCGCGCTCGCGTTGAACGGGTCCGGAGCGGCGCTGGTCCATTTTTTTGCGCACCAGGACCTCCAGGTCACTGCCGCCGTCGGGAAACAGTTCGTCCAGGCGGTCGAAACCGAAGGCCACGCGTTCGGCCAGGCGCACGGTGTTGGTCATGGCCCGGCGGCCGTTTTCCCCCCAGCGGCGCAGTATGGCCGCAGCCGGCAACAGGCCGTCCAGGGCGGCGTCGGTTTTCAGGGTTTCCGGCAGGGGCAGGTGCTGGAAAACCGCCCGGGCCACGGCGTATTTGCGCGCGTCGCCGGTCCAGCGCAGGGCTTGCGCCCAGACCAGGGGGACGCCGGATTCCGCGCTCCAGGCGCGTAGCCATTGGCCGCTCTGCCATTCCAGGCCCAGGTAAAAATTGTCCCGGCCGATCTTGGCCTGCAGCCGGCGCAGGAAATCGCCGTCGGGCCGCAGCGGCAGGAAAACCGCCAGCAGGTCGCGCAAGGCGGCGGGCAGGGAACGGCGGTTCAGGCAGGAGACCAGGGAGAGGTAGCCGTGTCCGGAAAGCGGGAACAGCAGCAGGGCGCCCTTTTCCGGCAGCTTGATCTCGGTGCCCAGCAGCGGCTTCAAACCGCGGCGGCCGGCCTCTTTCCTGAATCTCTCCCAGCCGATCAGCGACATGGGGTCGCAAAGCGGCAGGTAGGGCAGCCCGGCCTTCTCCATGATATCGGCCAGGGAGGCGGCGTCCACGGCGCCGGCGCCCTGGGAGAAGACGGAGTATACTCGTAAGGGGATGTAGTTCATGGGATGTAACAAGTGACAAGTGACGAGTGACGAGGAAGAGAGATCAGTTTACGGTAAAGAAAAGGCAAAGCACCAGATTCCAAGCACCAAATTTCAAACAAGCACCAAGCACCAATGAACAGATGACCTAAACTAAGAAAATAATAAAAATTCGCATCGCAAGAGATCTGCCCAGGTAGGGAACGCAGATCTGCGTTCCCTACTGAAAACACTCTATAAGCGCCTTTGTTTGGAACATTGGAATTTGGGACTTGGAATTTATTTGAAATTTGGAATTTGTGATTTGGAATTTTATTTATATCGATAAATTTCCTCTTTCTCTTTAACTTCGAACATCGAACGTCGAACTTCGAACTATTTTCTGTCATTTGATATCTTCTTCACTTGGTCAAAGACGCCGTTTTTAACACCGTCCCTTCCCTTTCCACCGGGTACAGGTCGTCCAGCAGCAAGGAACGGGCGCTGCGCAGGGCCGAGAAGCCAAAGCGCGCCTTGACGCTGCCGATGCCGGCGGTCATCTGCTCGTCCCGGAAGGAGAAGAAAGGCAGGATGTCGCGGCCGGCCTGCAGGTTCTCCACCTTGACGCCGACCAGGCGCAGCGACAGGTCCTTTTTGGCCAGCAGCGAGTGCAGTAACGGCAGGGCGCTCTGCCAGAGGTGAAAATAGGAATAGGTGGGAAAAGGCAGGGCCGCCCGCTGCGAAAAGGTGGAAAAATCGCTGAAGCGAACCTTGACCTCGACGCGGCCGGCGAACAGTTTTTCGCCGAGCAGGTGCACGGCCAGCCGGTCCAGCAGGTAGGCCAGGTGCGAATAGAGCAGCCCCTGGTCGCGGATATCTTCGGGAAAAGTGGTTTCGCGGCTGAAGCTCTTGCTGACAGGCTCGGGACGCCCCCGCGCCATGCCGCCGCTGCCGTGGCCGGCGAAGACCTTTTTCCACAGCGCCAGGTATTTTTCTTTCAATTCGCGGCCGCGGCGCACGCCCAGGCCCTGGAGGACGAAATAGGTCCGCGGTCCGACGCCGGGGATCTTGTCCAGCGTCAGCTGCGAGATGAACTCCGCCTCGTCGTGCAGCCAGAACAGGCCGCCCGGTTTGGCCGCCTCGCAGGCCAGCTTGGCGCCCAAGCGCGTGAAACCCAGGCCGGCCGATATCTTCAGCCCCGTCTCCCGCTCGGCCGCGGCCTTGATCCTGGCGGCCAGTTCGTAGACCGAGGCGCACAGATAACGGCTGCCGCCCACGTCGACATAGGCCTCGTCCACCGACACTTCTTCGACCCGGGGCGAGAAGCGGCGCAGGCAGGCGAAAAACTGCCGGGATATCCGGCTGTAGAGGTGGAAGCGGCCGCGGCGGAAAACGGCCTGCGGGCATTTTTTGGCCGCGGTGCGCAGGGCCATGCCAGAGTGCACCCCGAAGCGGCGCGCCGCGTAGGAGGCGGTGCAGACCACGCCCCGCTCGTGGGCCAGGCCGCCGACGATCAGCGGCTTGCCACGCAGCGATGGATCCAGGGTCTCCTCCACAGCGGCGAAAAAAGCGTCGATGTCCAGATGCAGGACCGCCGGGGTTTTCACCGGTACCTGCGCAAAACACCCACCACCCGACCCACCAGCTGGAAGGGGGCGGCAATGGGGGCGTATTCAGGATTTTCCGGAACCAGCACATAGGCATCCCGGATGCGTTTCAGCCGCTTGAGGGTAATGGAACCGTCGCCGAGGCGGGCTACCACCATCTGGCCGGGGTCGGCCTGCTCGGCGCGCTTGATCAGCACCAGATCGCCGTCCTGGATGTAGGCGTCCTTCATGCTCTGGCCCTGCACGCGAAAGGCCACGATGTCGCCCCCTTTTTCGGCCAACCACTCGGGCAGGACCACTTCGTCGCCCAAACTTTCGAACATCTCGAGCGCCGGGCCGGCCGGCACTATGCCCACCAGCGGCACGGTCAGGTGCTCGTCCCCCGGCCGCAACACGCCGTGGGATTCAACGGCCAGGTCCCAGGAGCGGCCTTTCTTGAGCAGCGCCCCGCGCTGACGCAGGCGTGAGAGATAGGCGTGAATGGTCGCCGGCGAGGCCAGGCCGGTAGCGGCCGCGATCTCACGGACGGTAGGGAAACAGCCGTTGCGGCGGCGCAAGCCCCTGATCTTGTCCAAAATAAAATTTTGTTTTTTTGTCAGCATTTGTTCGCCTTTTGTTCGCCTTTTCAATAATAATATGCTTTTGTCCCTTTGTCAACAATAATAAATATAAGGCTAGGGGCTATAGGTTAGAGGCTATAGGTAAGAAGGATTATCGGTTATGGGTGAGGGTTTTTTACTTATAGCCCCTAGCCCATCACCTATCGCCTACTGGCTACTAACTACTGACTACTGACTACTTTCTTAATTTACTTTTTCCAGCCGCGGGCAATGATGAAAACGCCGAAAACGATCAGCAGCGAGGGCCAAAAGAAGTGGCGGACGAATTGACGGGCCCAACCGTAAAAAGGATGGAAAATCGGCAGGTTATGCAGCAGGAAAACTCCGCCGATGAGGATGAGCACGATGCCCAAAAACAAGGGAACGGCGTCACTGGGGTTCTGGGAGGCCTGGACCTGAGCCGCGGCCGGTGCGGCTTCTTTGCTGGCGCCGACGGCCGTTTCAAACGGTTCGTAGGGAATGACGATCAGGGCGATGACATAGGCCAACAGTGCCGATCCGCCAACAAAGAACAGGGCGACCACGATGAGGCGTACAATGACCGGATCAATGTTGAAATATTCGGCGATGCCGCCGCAGACGCCACCGAGCATGCGGTTTTTGCGACTTCTATACAGTCTTTTCATTTGACCTCCTTGGCAGGGACCATGCCCCAGATGTTTAGAACGAAAAAACCGCCACAAAAGTTCAAAATTGTGTCTCAGGTTATGGGCAAGAAGACAGAGAACAGAAAACAGAAGACAGAAAAAAAGAGATTTTTAACCTCTGCCTTCTGTCTTCTGACATCTGTTCTTTGTCCTTTCCTATCCTTTTTTTCCACCCATAGCCCATAGCCCCTCGCCTCTTGCCTCCACCCCATAACCATTCACCCATGACCTCTCACCTATTGCCAAATCCAGCCATTCGGTTATAATGTCAGGCGCATGGAAAAGATCACTATCACCATCTCCGCTTCATCCGAACTGCAGATCGATTTCCAGGATTTTCCCGAGCTGAGTTCGGAAAACAAACTGGTAAAAAAAAGTCTGGCGGTTGTCAAACGCTACACGCCGGGCATACTGCGTTACCTCTCCAAACAAAAAGTCCTGGCCCACTTGCCCATTTACCTTATCGAAATTCATTCCCAAGCAGACATTGCGGAGGCGGAAGCCCGCAGGCGGCTGGGGAATTGGCTGCGGCGCAAAATGATCAGGCGCCTTTTTTACGTGCTGATCGAACTCCTGGTCATGCCTTTTACGGCTTTCGTGGCCCTGCTTCCCGGTCCCAACGTGATTTTTTACCTGTTGTTCGTCCTGTTCTATTTCCACCTGAAGGCGTTTCTCAGCTTGCGCAAAATAAAAAACGAAAACCTGAATATCTCCCTGCAAAAGAACTAAACCAGAAATCGGTATACGGTGTAAGGTGTACGGTTAACGGTCGAAGAAAAAAGAAATCCTTTCGAAATATATCTTATATCGTTCCTATTTTTTACCGTAAACCGTCCACCGTGTACCGTAAACCAATTCTAGTGTTGGCCGTATGCCGTACGCCCTACGCCGAGTTGGATTGAAATTGACTATAGCCCGAGCTTCTTCCTGGCCTGGTCATTCAAGGTCTTGAATTCGGCTTCGATGCGCTGCTGTTCTTTCATCAGTTCCTGGGCCACGGCCGAATTGGGATCCTCGGACGATTGGTTGTTGCCCGCTTTCAGCTTGCTGATCTGCTCCTGGATCTTGTCCAGCTTATCCTGTTCATAGCCGGGCATTTCGATGTCCATATATTTCCGGGCCAGATCTCTTTCCAGCTTGTCGTATTCGTACTGCAGGCGCTTGATCTCTTTATCGTTGCTCACCACCGGCTTGACCGGCTTGACCGTGGCGTTGTACTTCTTGATCTTGGCATTATAATCGTATTTTTCATATAGCCAGTACTTGGCGTTCTTGAGTAGGGCGGCCTGGCGGCTGGAATTCTTTTCCTTCTGGTAAAGAAGCCCGGCCTCGATCTGGTAGGAGATGGCTCTGTCGAGGAATGACTTGTCCTTCTTGGCCTTGGCCAGGTAAATGTTGCCCAGGCGTTCGGCATTGACCGCTTTGCGGCTCTTGGCGTAGGCGTCGGTGAATTCCTTGACCGCGGCGTCCAACTTGCCGGCCCCGGTCAGGCAGCGGGCATAGATCTCAAAAATGGTGTCATCGCTCTTGTCTTTCTGATCGAAGGAATTGAACATGCTGATGGCTTCCTCGTACTTCTTCTGGTTGTACATCTGGCCGATCTTTTCCAGGCTGGTCAATGGCTTGGCCGGCTTCTTGGCAGCGCCGCTCAATTCATCCTTCAAAGCCTGGGCCTGCTTGGCGATATCGCCAATGCCCTTGCTCTTGGAAAATACAATTGCTTTTTCCGCCCATGTTGTCGCCTTATCCTTGTTCTTGTTCGCTCCGTAGGAACTGCCCAGGATCAGGTATACCCCGGCCTCCAGTTTGGCTTCCATGCCGCCCAGAGCCACGGCTTTCTCACCATTGCGGATGGCCTTGTCGTAATTTTTGCTGTTATAGTAGTCTACCGTCAGCCAGTAAAAGGCCAGTTTGGTGAACACATTCTGCGCCGGGTCGGGATAATTCTTTATGTAAGTTTCAAAAGCGCTGATCCTTTCCGGACCGCCTTTTTTCGTCAAAGCCGTGGTGTAATCGATACCGGCGTTTTCCATATTCTGCGACCAGGCAAACGCTCCAACTATCAACATGATCAGCGCAACCACCAGTGATTTTCTCATACTATCCTCCCTTATTTATCGCATTCATTACTATATTAGACGGCAAAATCTATTTGAATGAACAACCAAGCCAACATTTTTTTTTCCGAGGAGCATGGATTTTTCGATAAAATTGCACTCTGCTAAATTACCATATTCCTTTGCAAAAAACAAGCATTTGGCTATTTTTTGCAAGTGTGGATGAGTTGATGGGTTGATGAGTTGATGGGAAGCAGCAAGATTTCAAACTATTGCTATTTTTCTAACACTTTAACCCTTCAACGCTTAAACTGATTTTTTTCAACTTCGAACGTCGAACATCGAACTTCGAACCCCGATCTCCTTGCCTGCCTTCCTAAAAATCACTATAATATCAACTGATTTTCGGCAAGGAGAAACCCCATGCATCCGGTCATCGAATGGAAAGACGGCACAGTGGTCATGCTTGACCAGCGCTTGCTGCCCGGCGAAAAAAAATTCATCATTCAGCGCAGCCACCTGGAAGTGGCCGGGAGCATCAAAGACATGGTTATCCGCGGCGCCCCGGCCATCGGCATCGCCGCCGCTTACGGCATCGCCCTGGGCGTGGCCGAGCTGCGGGATAACCCTGGGCTCAACACCACTGGTTTTCTGCAATCGCGATTCAAAGCCATTGTGAATGCCATCACTGCCACCCGCCCGACCGCGATCAACCTTTTCTGGGCCGCGGCGCGCATGGAAAAGATCTTCCGGGAGAATAAGCACGATTATCATCTGCTTCGGGAAAAATTGATCGCCGCCGCCATCGCCCTGGACAAGGAAGATTTCGAGGTTAACCGCCGCATCGGCGCCAACGGCCAGAAACTTTTAAAAAATGACAGCACGGTGCTCACCCACTGCAATGCCGGAGCCCTGGCTACAGCCGGCTACGGCACCGCTTTGGGGGTGGTACGCGCTGCCGTGGCGAACGGTAAAACGATCAGGGTCATGGCCGGCGAGACCCGCCCCTACCTGCAGGGGGCGCGGCTGACCGTTTGGGAACTGCAGGAAGACGGCATCCCCGTCACTTTGATCACCGACAGCATGGCCGGCCACGTCATGAAAAAAGGAATGATCCAGGCCGTGATCGTAGGCGCCGACCGCATCGCCGCCAACGGCGATACGGCCAACAAGATCGGCACCTATTCGCTGGCCGTGCTGGCCAGGCACCATGGCCTGCCTTTTTACGTGGCCGCCCCCCTTTCCACAATCGATGCGGATACACCAAGCGGAGATACCATCCCTATCGAGGAGCGAGATGCGGCTGAAGTGATTTGTTTCCAGGGCCGGATGACCGCACGGCCGCATACGGCTGTATTTAACCCGGCTTTCGACGTAACTCCTGCCGGATTGATCACGGCCATCATCACCGAAGAAAAAGTGCTTGTCCCCGACTACAGCCGGGCCATAGCCTCGCTGCCGGGGCTCAGGCAAAAATAGTTTTCAGCTCTTCCAGGCGGCGGGCGATCTTAACGCCGCGTACGCAGACAACCTTGCATTCCCGACAATCGACGCAGTTTTTCAAACCTGCTTGCGGTTGGATTTCGGCCAGGGTCTGGCGTGCCTGCAGGAAATTATTGTAATCGGCAGCATACATGTGGGCCCGCAGCAGGGTCGGGACATCGACGCCACTCGGGCAGGTACCCAGGCAGCCGCCGCACTGGCGGCAGACGCTGCCCAGGGCCAGGCGCACATCGCGGTCGGCAAGGAACTTGACTTCATCCGGGCTATAGTCCAAATTAAAGGCCACAGGCCAGTCGGTCTCGAGCTGCTGGAAGGTAGTGTAGCCGGGGATGGCGGTCGTGACCGATTCCAGGCGCAGCGACCACTTGAGCAGGGCGCTGTTGACCAGGGAGCGGTCGTATTTGCTGAGATTGGTATCGGTCCCGCCTTCACGGCCCCAGGACTGTTTGCATTGGGTTTTCATGGCCACCAGGCCGATGCCGGCGTCAGCCGCCTTTTTCATCGCTTCCAGCAGTGCCTTGTCGTCAGCCATGGAATAGTTGATCGCAGTCAGGATGACATCGAAACGACCCGCTGGGGCGGCGGCCTCAATGCATTCGGCCATGTTACGGTGGGTGGAGAAACCAATGAAGTGGACCTTCTTCGCCTTCTGAGCTTTATCAAGTGCAGATAGCAGGCCGGGCCGTTTCAGCATAGCGGCATCACTGATATTATGCATATACAGGATCTCCACATGGTCGGTCTGCAGCCGGGCCAGCGATTGGTCAAGACGCGCCAGGAACTCCTCCTCGATCAGCTTGTCCCCCATCTGGTCCATCATCTCGGGCCTTCCCGGTGGCACCTTGGTGGCAATGATAACCTGGTCGCGCACCTTCAGTTCCTTGAGCACGCTGCCAACCATCTCCTCGTTGCGCCCCTTCTGGTAGCCCCAGGCGGTGTCGAAATGGCGGATACCCATCTCAAAGGAGCGTTTGAGCAGGGCCGGGCTGTCGGCGTTCATCACGCCCATGGACACAACCGGGATTTTTATGCCTGTCCTGCCGAGTGTGCGCCTGAGTGGCTGGGTATTTTTAATCTCCTGGGCATTTAATCTTAATCCCGATTTGGCCAATAATCCGGCTGCCGTCGCACCGCCCACGCTCTTAATTAAAAATTCTCTCCTGCCGAAGCCCTTGTTTTCTTTTTTCATGCTGCCTCCTTTTCCGGGGAAATCACTCGCATTGCTATTTTACCTTTTTTTAAAAGTTAAAAGCAACAAAATCAAACAAAAGGGAAGAGAGAGGGAAAGGCAGAGGGAAAACAAAGGGAAGCAAAAGTTTTAAGAGATCGGCAATTGCTGTTTCTTCCTCTTACTTTCTCTTCCCTATCTCTTCCCTCTCTCTTCCCTCATTCTTCCCTTTCTCTTCTCTGCTATTGTTTCCTGTCTAAAAACGCCTGCATCTCCTCAGCCAATTTGTCAGCCATATCGACTGCTTTCTCCTCGATCAGCCCATCGGCAAGCCTCTGCAGCTTCTCCAGCATTGTGCCGACTGCGTGCACCACGCCATCAAAGTCCCCGGTGGTGTCCATGCCGCTTATGCCCGCCGAGCGTTCGGCCTGGGCCAGCCGCTGCTTGGCCGCCGAAAATTCATCGGCCAGCACCTGAACCTGTTTCTGTTCATCGGAAAGGCTGCCGACCACAAATTTTTGATAAGCGAAATACGCCGCCGCTAGGACCAACAGTAATATCAGCAGTTTTTTCACGTTCACGCCTCCGCATAAGCACAATTGTAAGATAAAACAGATGGATTGACAAACCGCTCAATGGCAGCGCGGGATCGGCGCCACCTGGAAGGATGTTATTTGTACAGCTGCATCAGCAGCAGCAAAAAATAAAAAAACATTTTTTTCATTTTCCTCACTCCTCAAAGCTTCCAACTGTATAGACGTTTGAAATCAAAATAGGTTGCCGGGCAGCGGGATTTTTATTGAGAAAAGATGAAACAGGCGGACGGTGTACGGTTTACGGCAAACGGTGGGAAAAAGAAATCAAATCGGCTTTGCTGAATCAAACCCCTAATTGGCCGGGCCAATGATTTTTACGATCAAGGGAATGTCCTCCGGATCGGCGGCGGCGAAGCAGACGCGTTCCACCCCGGCAGGAATCAGGTCGTAGTAGGTTTTCAACTCGGAAAACGGGATCAATTCGCTGGTCTGCCAGTCGCGCACCTGCAGCTTGACGGCCAGTTTGTTGCCCCAGAACTTCAGGGCTGCCTCCAGCATAAGGCGGAAATAGATGCGGCTGTCCCCTTCCAGCAATTTCATTTCAGCTTTTATTTGGCGGTGATAAGCCATCAGGTAAAAAAGATCGACCCCAGCCGTGTTTAGCACCCGCGCATCGAAAGCGTACCAGGAGCGGGCTCGCTGCGGGGTCAAAGGCGCTTCGTAATGAACATTCAGGCCGATCTGGATGGCAGGATTCGCCTGGCGGCAAGCAGTCACGAGCTTTGAGAGCGTTTCTACCACCCGCCCTACCTTCAGGTCCTCCCAGGCCCGGTTGTGGAGTGATCCCTCGGTCAGCATGCGCTTCGGGTCGGCCGCCAGGCCGCTGGCGCGGGTAAAACTGGCCTTGCCCCAGTTGGAAAGTCCTTCGCCGCTCAGTAAAGTCAAGTCGTCCTGGACCAGGATGCCTTGGACCGGCTGATGGGCCAGCTGGGCGAACAGCTTGATGATCAGATCTTGGGCTTGGGGATTGAAAAGGTCGAGCTTGGGAATCAGCCGCGGCTTCCTCTCAGACCAATCCGTATCCAGGAGACCGGCATGGTCCAGCCAGGCAAACTTGCGAGTTCCCATCCAGGCCCAGAGCGAGACCGGACCGGAAGCGAACTCCCTGGTCCATTGTTGCAAGGCCGGCCGCACCACGGGGAAAAGGCCGCTGTTGAAATAGAGGCCGCCCTTTCTTTCGTCGTCACTGAATACGCGCAGTATGGCTTTGGACAGTTCGGCACGCTGCAGTTGCGCCGGGGCGGGTACGCGCATGTAATCGTTGCGCCGCAGTTGGATCTCGTGCTGGCGCCCGGCAGCCTGGTTCGCGGCCGGAACCATCAGCAGAGAGAGAAAAAGGACAGAACTAATGAGCCAGGTTCCAGGCATCGGAGGAATACTTTTCCCTGAGCGCCGCCACACGGTCCAGGTCTCCGGAGCTGAATGCCATCTGGACCAAATCAGCCTTGACGAAATCCCGGAAACCACGAACCAACGCTTCTTTCAACTCATCAGGCCTGCGTGGAGAAATGTCCCCCCAGGTGGTCATACTTTTTTGCAGCATGGCGGCGGCAAAATTTGCTCCGCCGGCATACAAGTCATAGTCCATGGCCAGAGGGATGGAGCCGTGCTGCAGCAGCGCCACTTTATCACGTTTTTGAGCCGAACCCACGATCTTTTTCCCGCGAACCTCGATCTCATGCGGAGTGGGAAAGGAAAAACAGGGATTATGGCTGCGTGAAAGTTCGGCGGCACTGCCCTTGGACAGTGTGGCGTCCACGCCCAGGGAACGGATAGCTTGTACCAGTACCCGGGAGATCAGCATATAGGACTGGTGCAGATCATGTTCCTTGAAAAAAAGGTCCTCGGATGAGGCCACGGCGTAAGTTATCTCAACGTTGTGGAGCACGGCTTTGCCGCCGGTCAGGCGCCGGACATATTTACAACCTTGCCCGCGGATGAAGTCGAGATCCAGAGTGCGTTTTACCTTCTGCGAGATGCCGATGGAAAAGGTAGGTTTTTCCCAGGCGTAAAGTCGCAAAAAACCGCATTTTTTTTCATGGCAAAGGTTGAACAGAGTTTCATCCCGGGCCATGTTTTCGGCGGCCGAAAGCGGTTCGGGCTCAAGCAGCAGGAACCAGGCCGGCATTATTTGCGTGGCGGCTTATGGGGGTTGGCGTTCTCAATACCAGCGGGTTGTTGCTGGATTTCCACCTGTTTGTCTTCTTTGGTACTGTTCTTGTCATCGCGCAGGTGCATCTCGATACTGCCCTCGAAAAAGCCGGTATCGGCGATTACCACCCGCGGCGACTGGATATTGCCGTGCAGAGTGCCGGCGGGAACGATCTCCACCCTCTGGCTGCCCTTGATATTGCCGGTAACCTTGCCCTTGATAACCACTTCCCTGGCTTCGATATCAGCCTCCACGACGCCATCAGCGCCGATGACCAGCCGATTTTTGACCGAGATCTTGCCCTGGATCCTGCCTTCGATGAGAATCTCGTCATCGGAAAATATTTCGCCTTTTATCAACAGGGTTTTGCCGACAACTGAAGATTGGCTGCCGGTTGTTGAAGTCGGAAACGGATTCACCGCCAGTGTTGGTTTTTTCTGGTTGAATACTGCCATGGGTTCTCCTCGGGATCAATCCCTTAATTTTAAAAAGCGGGCAACGGGATTTGAACCCGCAACACCAAGCTTGGGAAGCTTGTACTCTACCATTGAGCTATGCCCGCTTGCAAATTATGCTTTCCCAGCTTTTTTGTCTTTCTTCTTCTTTTCTTTGGCAACAAACTGGAAATCGACGAATTCGATGATCGCGGTCTCGGCACCGTCGCCCTTGCGGAAGTCACCGCGGATGATGCGCGTATAACCGCCCTGACGGTCCATAAATCGCGGGGCCACTTCATCGAACAGCTTTTGAACCGTCTGGCGCTTAAAGAAATAAGCCATGGCCCGGCGCTTATCGGCAAGCGTGCCTGCCTTGCCCAAGCCAACCATCTTTTCCACGATGGGCTGGACCGCCTTGGCTTTGGTCAGAGTAGTGGTCACACGGTTCTTTTCGACCACACTTGCAGTCAGATTGCGCAGCAGGGCGCGGCGGTGGGCCGGGCTGCGCCGCAGCTTGTATCCGTCTTTGGCATGTCTCATGGTACTAGTCCTCCATAATCTCGATGTTGTTTTCTTTTTTCAGGTATCTTTCCCTGTATTCCAAGCGCAGTGATTCTGGAAGCCTCTGGCCCAGTCCCAGATCGTATTCGATCAGCTTGCTGATGATCTCCTCCAGGGACTTCTTACCGAAATTCTTGGAGTTGAGCAGCTCGTGCTCGCTTTTTTCCACCAGCTCAAAAATATAATCCACACCCAGGCGCTTCAAACATTTCAAAGCGCGTACCGAAAGCCCCATGGATTCAACAGTTTTTTCCAGGTATTCGGTTTTGCTTTCGATGTCGATTCCAGATTCGGGTTCGCTGCTGGCTTTGTGCTTGTCCTTGTCCTGGTAATCGATAAAAACCACAAGGTGGTCGCGCAGGATTTTTCCGGCCCGGCCCAGAGTGTCCTTGGGGGAAACGCTGCCGTTGGTCCAGACCTCAATGACCAGTTTTTCATAATCCGTAGTCTTGCCAACGCGCGAGGGCGTGATAGTATAATTGACTTTTTCCACCGGGTTAAAATTTGCGTCGACCGGGATGTAATCCACACTCAGGCTCTCGTCGAAATTCTGATCGGAGATTTTGAAACCGATGCCGCGCTTGACGATCATTTCGGCCTGGAACTTGGCGCCGTCTTCCATATAAGCCAGGTGGACATTTTTATCAAGGATCTCCACGGCGTTATCGGTGATGATATCGCCGGAGAGGATCTCCCCGGGGCCGGTCTTGTTAATGCGCAATACCTGGGTTTCGTCACCATTCATCCTGAGAGGAACGGTCTTCATATTCAAAATGATGTTCAACACATCTTCATAAATTCCCGGGATAATGGAAAATTCATGCAGAACCCCATCGATGCGGATGGCTGTTATGGCTGCACCCTCGATCAAGGAGAGCAATACCCGACGCAGGCCGATGCCTATGGTCATGCCGTAACCCCGTTCGAACGGTTCGGCCGTGAAACGGCCGTAATTCGGGGTCAACTCCTCGATATCCAACTTCCGGGGTCGCTGGTATTTAAAATTCATAATTCCCTCCTTATTTCGAATACAACTCAACGATGAGGCGTTCTTCGATCTCCTTCAGGGAAATGTCATCGCGGTTGGGTAGGGCGTTGATCTTGCCGGTTAAATTGGCGCTGTCCATGATCACCCAGCCCGGCACTTCGACCAGCCCCTTGACGTCTTCCACCATGGCCTTCACGTTTTCAGCAGCACGCTTCTTTTCGCGGAATGAGATCTCATCATTCAAAGCGACGCTATAGGAAGGAATGCTTACCTTTTTGCCGTTCACAGCAAAAAAACCGTGGCGGATCATCTGCCGGGCATGGTTGCGTGAATAGGCGAAGTTCATCCGGTAGACCACATTGTCCAGACGCAGTTCAAGGGTTTTCAGCAAATTCTCACCCGTGATGCCCTTTTTGTGAGCTGAAGCAGTGAAAACGTTGCGAAACTGCTTCTCGCCCACGCCGTAAAATCTTTTCACCTTCTGCTTCTCGCGTAATTGGTTCTTATAATGGGACTTGCGGAAATTAACCCGCGATCCCTTCATGCCGGGAGGATAGTTCTTTTTTTCCACCGCGCATTTATCACTCAGGCAGCGTTTGCCTTTCAAAAACAGTTTTTTGCCTTCGGTTCGACACAAACGACATAAAGATCCTGTATATTTTCCCACTTTTTATCCTCCTTAGACGCGTCTCTTTTTCGGCGGCCGGCATCCATTATGGGGGATCGGAGTGACGTCTTTAATGGACCGCACTTGCATCGGCGTGCCGCCGATGGAACGGATGGCGCTTTCGCGGCCGGCACCCGGTCCCTTGACCCGGACGTCCAAGGTACGCACACCGAAATTTTCGGCATCCTTGAGCGCCTTTTCAGCGGCCAGTTGAGCCGCGAAAGGGGTGGATTTCCTTGAGCCCTTGAAACCGACCATACCACCCGAAGCCCAGGTTAACACCTTGCCCTCGGTATCGGTAATGGTGATGATTGTATTGTTGAAAGTTGAATGGATGAACATGATCCCGTGCGAAATGATCTTTTTATCCTTTTTTTTGGTCTTGCTGCTGCTTTTTCTTTGAGCCATCGGCATCCTCCCTTATTTCTTCTTCTTGATCATCGAGCCGCGCGGACCTTTGCGCGTCCTGGCGTTGGTTTTGGTCCTTTGGCCCCTGACCGGCAGGCCCTTTTTGTGCCTGCGCCCGCGGTAGCAGTTAATGTCCATCATACGCTTGATATCGGTGTTGATCTTCTTCTTCAGATCACCTTCGACCATCTCATCCGATTCAATATGCTTGCGGATCCGACTCAGCTCTTCAGCGGTCAGATCCTTGATTTTCTTGTTCAAATCGACCTTGACGCCATCCAAGATCTTCTTGGATTTTTGACGGCCAATGCCATAGATGTAAGTCAAGCCGACTTCCACTCGTTTGTGATTGGGAATTTCAATTCCGGCGATTCTAGCCACTTTGCCTCCTTATCCTTGCCTTTGTTTGTGCTTGGGATCTTTACAGATCACCCGCACAACGCCTTTGCGCTTGATAACCTTGCATTTATTGCAAATTTTCTTGACAGATGCTCTTACTTTCATCTGAGCCTCCTATTTAAATCTATAGATTATTCTACCCCTGGTGATATCATAGGGAGATATTTCCAGAAGTATCTTGTCTCCGGGAAGAATACGGATGTTGTTCTTGCGCATCTTGCCCGACGGGTGAGCGGTTATGCGGTGGTGGGATGTGTCCAATTCCACCAGAAACATGGCGTTGGGCAGCGATTCCAGAATAACGCCCTTGACTTCGATGACATCCTTTTCTTTGTTGGCCATCAACACCTCGTTAGAATTTCGGCGCCGTTGTCGGTCAGGGCTACCGTATGCTCATAATGGGCGGAAAGGCTGCCGTCGCAGGTGACCACCGTCCATTCATCATCCAGGGTACGCACTTCATATGAACCGGCATTGATCATGGGTTCGATAGCCAAGGTCATGCGGCTTTTCAGTTTGCTGCCGCTCCGGCCGTCGTAATAATTCAGGATCTGCGGATCCTCGTGCAGGCTGCGGCCGATGCCATGGCCTGACAGGTCGCGCACCACTTGAAATCCCCGGGCCCGCACGCAGCCATCAATGGCCTTGGCGATGTCACCCAGGTGATTGCCGGAACGGGCCTGCTCGATACCCAACTGCAGGGCATTTTGGCAGGTATCCAGAAGGTCGCGCGCTTGTGGGGAAATGCTGCCCACGGGGTAGGTATAGGCGCCGTCTCCATAATAACCATCATAGATGACGCCGACGTCTACACCAATGATATCGCCTTCCTGCAAGATACGCTGCGCCGAAGGGATGCCGTGCACCACTTCCTGGTTGATCGAAGTGCACAGGGTGGCCGGGAAAGGATTCGCACCGCTCCTGCCCGCGTAGCCCTTGAAGCCGGGTTTGCCCTTCAGGCCAAGGATTCGCTGTTCCGCCCAAGTGTCCAGTTCCAGGGTAGTAACGCCGGGTTTGATCATTTCACCCAGCTCGCCAAGGACCAGGGCCACGATGCGATTGGCGACGCGCATCAATGAGAGTTCCCGATCCGTCTTCAGCATGATCATGAGATCAACCCTTTGATTTTTTCATAGACCAGAGCAGCCGCCCCGCCGCCATTAACGCGCTCGAGCACATTTTTATGGCCGTAGAACTCGATCACCGGCATGGTACGTTCGCCATACACGCGGAAACGCTGCCGCACCGCTTCCTCGTTGTCGTCAGCGCGCCTGGCGACGCGGCCGAGGCAGAGGTCGCAAGTCCCGGTCGTTTTTGGCGGCTTGCTGATCAGGTTGTAAATGGCGCCGCATTCACTGCAGGTCAATCGCGAAAGCAAGCGCTCGACAGCTTCGGATTCCGAAACTTCGATAAAAATAGCCTTTTCGCTCTCGCTGGAGATATTCGAAAGGGCTTCAGCCTGGGCCAGGGTGCGTGGATAGCCGTCCAAAACGTAGCCACCATCCAGGTCACTGTGGCTCAGGCGCTGGCGCACCAATTCGATCACCAGTTCATCCGGGACCAGTCCACCGGACTCCATGAAGCTTTTTGCCTGGCGACCGTCGGCGCTATCCTGCTGGATGGCGCTGCGCAGGATGTCGCCAGTGGAAATTTTGGCATAGTTGAAATCACGCTGGATGAGATCACCCATGGTTCCCTTGCCTGAGCCGGGCGCGCCGAATAGGATCAAACGCTTCATCCGCGCCGTCCCCTTATCCGCCCCTTGCGCGAAAAAGAATCATAATTGCGCATGGTCAGCTGCGCTTCGATCTGCTGCACGGTATCCATGGCCACACCGACCACGATCAGGATCGAAGTACCTCCAAAATAAAATTTCACATTAAAACCCTCGTAGAACCAGCGTGGCATATTGGCTTCCAGGAAATCGCCGACAAAGGGCAGAGCCCCGACCTTGAAGCCGGTCATTAAAAATTCCGGCAGCAGAGCCACCAGGGCCAGATAAATGGCACCTATGAAGGTCAGCTTGGAAAGCACACTGTCGATATAGTCGGCGGTGTTCTTGCCGGCGCGAATGCCCGGGATGAAGCCACCATACTTCTGCAGGTTGTTGGAAACGTCCTGGGGGTTGAAAATGATGGAAATATAGAAATAGGTGAAAAAGATGATCGAGGTGATGTAGAGCAGGTTGTACAAAGGCATGCCCCAGGTCAGCTGCGTCGTGATTTTTTGAGCAATGGGGTGTTTGATGAACTGCAGGATTGTAGCCGGGAAGGTAATGACCGAGGAAGCGAAAATAATGGGGATGACGCCGCCGGTGTTGACCTTCAAAGGTAGGAAGGTGCTTTGGCCGCCCATCATCTTGCGGCCCTGAATGCGTTTGGCATAAGTAATGGGAATGCGGCGCTGGCCCATTTCCACATAAACAATGAAAGCGATGACCGCCACCACCATGGCCAGGATAAAGATCAGTTTCAGGGGGTTCATGTCGCCCGTTTGCAGTCCTTCGAAGGTGCTGGCTACGCCCGGTACCAGTCCGACGACGATACCGGCGAAGATGATCAGCGAAATGCCGTTGCCGATTCCCCTTTCCGATATCTGCTCGCCCAGCCACATGATGAACATGGTGCCGGTGGTCAGGGTCAGTATGGTCAGCAGGCGGAAGCCCCAGCCCGGGTTGAGTACGACCGGGAGGCCGTTGGGGTTCATCCTCTCCAGGCCGATGGCGATGCCGCCGCCCTGGACCAGGCAGATCAGGACAGTGCCGTAGCGGGTGTACTGGGTGATCTTCTTCTTGCCCAATTCGCCTTCCTTGGCGATGCGGTCCAGGTAAGGCCAGACCACCTGCAATAGCTGCAGGATGATGGAGGCGCTGATGTAGGGCATGACACCCAGGGCAAAAATGGTCATCCTGGAAATATTCTTCCCGGAGAACATGTCCATGAACCCGAAGAAAGTGCCTTTCAGCGCGTCAAAAAATTGTTTCAGCGCTTCCGAATTCAGGCCGGGGGTCACGATCTGCGAGCCCATACGGTAAACGGCCAGCAGCAGTAAGGTGAAGATCACCCTTCTACGCAATTCGGGAATGACGAAAATATTTCTGATGAATCTGATCAATTTTCTTCTCCTTGGGTTACAACGGCCTGGCCGCCGGCCTTCTTGATCTTATTCAGCGCGGCCTGGGAAAATTGATGAGCTTGGATCTTTATTTTGTGGGTGAGCTTGCCGTCAGCCAACACCTTGATGCCGGCACCGCGCTTGCGTGCCAGGTTCTTATCGAAGTAATCTTGGATCTTGATCTCAGTCAGGCCCAGTTTATCCAGATCTCCCAGGTTGACAACATTGAACTGCTTTTTAAAGATGTTGGTAAAGCCACGCTTAGGCAGGCGGCGAATCAGAGGCATCTGGCCGCCTTCAAAACCGCGGCTGTGCGAGTAGCCGGACCGCGCCTTCTGGCCGTTGCTGCCGCGGCCGGCAGTGACGCCGTTTCCGGAGCCGGGACCGCGCCCCACTCTTTTGCGTTTCCGAACTGCGCCCTTAGCTGGCTTTAAATTACTTAGACTGATCATTGCCGACCTCCTCGACCTGGAGCATGAATTCTATTTTGCGGATCATGCCGAGAATTTCCGGTCTCTTTTCGCGGATGACCTCCGAGTTGATCTTGCGTAGGCCTAGCCCCTTGACCGTGGCCTGCTGCCGGTCAGAACGGCCGATGAGGCTTTTGACCAGCTTTATCTTGATCTTGGGATATTCGGTCTTCTTTTTTACTGCCATGATTCCTCCTTGGTCTTGCCTCTCTTGCTGGCAAAGGATTCGGGACTCAGCAGTTTCTGCAAGCCGTTCATGGTGGCCCGGGCCACGGTGATCGAATTCTTGCTGTGCAGGATCTTGGTCAGGATGTTCTTCACCCCGGCCAGTTCCATGATCACCCGCACCGAACCTCCGGCAATGACGCCGGTGCCGAGCGAAGCTGGGCGCATGACCACCCGGGAACCGCCGAAGACACCGATCTTGAAATATGGGATGGTCTCATTAACGATCGGCACCTGGATCAGGTTCTTCTTGGCGTCGGCCACGGCTTTCTTAATGGCCAGAGGCACTTCGCGCGCCTTGCCTTTGCCCATGCCCACCTGGCCGTTCTTGTCGCCGACAACCACAGCGGCGGAAAATCTGAGGTTTTTCCCGCCCTTGACGACTTTGGTGACGCGGCGGATGGAGATCACTTCTTCCTGAAACAATTCATTGCTATCCATGTAATGCTGCACGTTGCCTCTCCTTAAAAACGGATTCCCTTTTCCCGGGCGGCGTCGGTGAAGATCTTGACGCGTCCGGCAAAAGCGTAAACATTGCGATCAAAAACTACCGTTTCGATCTTTTTTTCCTTTAACCTTTCGGCGATGGTTTCGCCCAGCAGCTTGGCTGCTTCCTTGTTCTTGGCGCTCTTCAGCTTGGTTTTCAGGTCTTTCTCCAGCGTGGAAGCCGTGAGCAGCACCTGGTGGCTGGCGTCATCGATTACCTGGGTGTACAGGTACTTGTTGCTTTTGACCATGATCATACGCGGCCTTTCCTGGGTGCCACGCAACGTGGCTTTCAGTGCCCTGCGCACTCTCTGCCGCTTGATCTTCTTGATGATATATTTGGCTGTAATCATTTTATACTCCCGCCGCCTTTCTGGCTTTCTGCCTCAGGACCTGGCCCTGCAGGCGGATGCCCTTCAATTTATACGGTTCCACCGGCCTGATGCCCTGGATGTCGGCGCAGGTCTGCCCCAGCAGCTGCTTGTCATGGGAAAATAAGGTGAAGCTGCCCGGATTTTCCTGGGTAGCCGAAACACCGTCCGGCAGTTTGAAGTCAACCGGATGGGAATGGCCGACCTGCAGGTTGATTACATTGCCTTTGACCGTGGAGCGCCAGCCTTTGCCGACGATCTCGATCTTGCGGGAATATCCCGTGCTCACGCCGACCACGGCGTTGCGCACCAGACTCCAGACCAATCCCTGCAGCGGTTTGCAGCTGTCATCACGGCGACTGACATGGACGTCGCTGCCCTCGACTTTCACTTCGATGCCGTTGGGGATGGTCACGGCCAATTCGCCTTTGGGTCCCTTGATCTTGACCAGCGTCCCTACCACGGTAACGGCCACACCGGCTCCACACACAACGGGTTTAGATGCTAAACGCGACATGCTTCCTCCTACCAGACGTACAGGAGAACTTCGCCACCAATATTGCGCTTTTTGCACTCTTTGCCGGTGACGATCCCCTGAGAAGTAGAAATGACTGCCACGCCCAGGCCCTCAAGCACCTTGGGGATGCTGTCCGCTTCGGTGTAGACGCGGCGTCCGGGCTTGGATATCCTCTTCAATCCTTCGATGACATTCTGCTTCTTGCTACTGTATTTCAATTCCACGAAAAGCTGGGCGGGCATTTTGGTCTTGTCAACCCGGAAATTGGATATGTATCCTTCTTCCTTCAAAATTTTGGCAATGTCCAGCTTGATGGTTGACAGGGGAATCGCTACATCTTTTTTTTCAGCCATGATGCCGTTCCTCACTCTAGTCAACATATCGGCGATTGGGTCTGTATGCGCCATTTTATCTCCTTACCAGGATGCCTTGGTCACACCCGGGATTTCACCTCTCAACGACAATTCGCGAAAACACAGACGGCACAGTTCGAATTTGCGGTAGACCGCCCGCGGCCTGCCGCACAGCCGGCAGCGTGTCCGGTAGCGGATTTTATACTTTTTCTTTTTTAACTCTCTGACTTCAGATGATAGTTTTGCCACCTTTTCCTCCTTTTATCTGAAAGGCACGCCGAGCTGGGTAAGCAGGGCTATGCTGTCCTGATTGGTCCTGGCTGAAGTGACGAAGGTGATGGACATGCCCTTTGGCTTATCCACCTTGCTGTAATTGATCTCCGGGAACACAAGTTGATCCTTCATGGCGACAGTGTAGTTGCCCCTGCCGTCGAAGGATTTTTTGGACATGCCGCGGAAATCCTTCATGCGTGGGATGACGATGGAGACAAAACGGTCCATAAAATCGTACATCCGTTCCCCGCGCAGGGTGACCGTGGCCGCTACCGGCTGTCCGGCGCGCAAACGGAACGAGGCGATCGATTTCTTGGCGCGGCGCAGTGAGGGCTTTTGGCCGCTAATGGTGGCAAGTTCCTCCATGACCTTGTCCAGGACCTTGATGTTCTGGGTGGCTTCTCCCACGCCGGAGTTGATCACGATCTTTTCCAATTTCGGGACCATCATCACGTTGGGGAAGTTCAACTCCTTCATCAGGGCCGTGCTGATTTCCTTGTTATATCTTTCATGCAGTCGGTTCATATTTCGCTCCTAATCCAGCACGACGCCGCATTTTCGGCAGATTCGCTGTTTGCCGGTGTCACTGATTTTGTAGCCGATGCGTACGCCCTGCTCGCATTCCTTGCAGTAGTACATTACTTTTTCAATGGGGATGGCCCCTTCCCTCTCCACGATGCCGCCTTTGATGTTCTTCTGGGGATTGGGCCGGACATATTCCTTGATGATATGGATCTTCTCGACCACCACCCTGTTTTTGTCCGAAACGATGTGCAGGATCTTTCCGGTCTTCTTTTTGTCCTGGCGGCGGCCGCTCTTGACGATCACCGGATCGTCTTTCTTCAACTTGAATTTCTGCATTTAAATCACCTCAGGTGCTAAGGAAACGATCTTCATGAATTTCTTTTCCCGCAGTTCTCTGGCCACTGGCCCGAAAACACGGGTTCCCACCGGTTCGTTGGCCTTGTCGATGATCACAGCGGCATTGTCGGAAAAACGGATGTAGGATCCGTCCTTGCGGCGGCTTTCCTTGCGCGTGCGGACGATGACCGCTCGGATCACATCGCCCTTCTTGATCTTGGCATTGGGTTCGGCCAGCTTGACCGAGCCGACGAATACATCGCCGATCTTGGCGATCTTGCCCACATCGCCGCCCAGGGCCCGGATAAACATGACTTCCTTGGCTCCGGAATTGTCGGCGACTTTCAATCTGGTTTGCATTTGTATCATTTGGGTACCTCGACTTTCTGGGTCATCGCCTTCACTGCGATGACCAGCCAGCGCTTTCTCTTACTGATGGGACGGACCGGTTTGATGGTTACGATATCACCAGGCTTGCATTTTTTCTCTTCATCATGGGCCAGAAAGACCGTTTTTTTCTTGATGATCTTACGGTATTCCTGATGCTGGACGATCCTTTCCACGCTGACCGAGACGGTTTTGTCGGCCTTGGCCTTCACCACCACGCCTTGCAGCGTGCGTTCCGCTTTAGCTTTTTTTTGCGTTTTTTCCATTTTGCAACCTCATTTCCGCCAGTATCGTCATTAACTTGGCAATGTCTCTTTTGGTTTGTCTGATCTTATAAGGACTTTCCGCTTGTCCCAGGGTCTTTTGAAATTTCTGTTTGAAAAGCTTGTCCTTCAATTCCACAAGCTTGCTGTCGATCTCATTGACCGCCATGGTCCTGATGTCTTTGGTCTTCATAGCCCCACTCCTATCTGCGCTCTCGAGATGAACCGGGTCTTGATGGGCAGCTTTCTCTGCGCGAGCTTCATGGCTTCGCGGGCCAGGGGTTCGCTGACTCCCTCCAGTTCGTAAAGAACGCGGCCTCTCTTTATGACATCGACCCAGAATTCGGGATCGCCCTTGCCCTTGCCCATGCGGACTTCAACCGGTTTCTTGGTTACCGGCTTGAAGGGGAAAACCCGCACCCACAATTTGCCGCCTCTCTTGATGAAGCGGTTAATGGCAACGCGGCCGGCTTCGATCTGTCGGGCCGTGATCCAGTCATTTTCCAACGACTGCAGCCCGAAATCGCCGAATTCCAATGTATTTCCCTTGGTGGCAATGCCCCGGCGTTTGCCCCGGAAAACTTTCCGATGCTTGACTTTCGCTGGCATTAACATGGCTCATTCTCCTTTTTCTTCGATTTCAATTTCCTGCTTGCGGTAACGTTCCTTTTCCTTGTCGCCGATGTAGACCCAGACCTTGATGCCAATCTGGCCGTAGTCGGTGAAAGCCTCGGTGAATCCGTAGTCGATGTCGGCCCGCAACGTCTGCAGGGGCAATTTGCCGACAAGGTACCATTCGGCGCGGGCGATCTCGGCTCCGCCCAAGCGGCCTGAAAGCCGGATCTTGACCCCGGTAGCCCCGGCCCGCAGGGTGGAATCGACCACCTTGCGCATAGCACGGCGGTAGGAAATGCGGCGCTGGATCTGGAAGGCCACGCCTTCGGCGATCAGCTGGGCGACCAGCTCCGGGTTGCGGATCTCAATGACATCGACCAGGATCTTGTCCAGGGTCTTCTTGGTGATGCCGGAGATGAATCTCTTCAGTTCCTGGACACCGGAACCGCCTTTGCCGATCAGGATGCCCGGCCGGGCGGTGTTGATCTGCACCCGGATGGTGTCAGCGATCCTCTTGACTTCGATCGAGGCGATGCCGGCATGCTTGTATTTGCTCTTGACCATCTTGCGGATCTGGATATCGATGTGGAACTGATCGATGTAATGCTGGCCTTTGCCGTACCACAGAGAAAGCCAGCTCTTGTTGAATCCCAAACGAAAGCCGAACGGATGTGTTTTCTGTCCCATTATTTGCCCTTCCTTTCACCTAAATACAAACTGATGTGCGCATAGTGCTTCAAGATCTTCATGGCCCTGCCCCGCGGCGCCGGCCGAAAGCGCTTCAAATACGGCGCTTGTCCAACATGGGTCTTGGCAATATAAAGATTGTCGACATCGATGTTGGGAAACTTGACCTGGGCGTTGGCGATGGCCGAACGCAGGATATCCATCACAATGCCGGCCGCCTTCTTGCGCCGGGAGAATTTCAGGATGGTCAAGGCTTCGCCCGCATCCTTGCCCTTGATCAGGTTGACGATCAATTGACTTTTCTGTGCGGAAATTTTCAAATATTTTCCTTTGGCCACAGCAATTTCACTCATGAGAAACCTCCTACACCTTAGCCTTATTGTCTTTGGAAGTGTGTCCGCGATAGGTCCGGGTTTCGGCGAATTCACCCAGTTTCAGGCCCACCATGTTCTCGGTAATAAAAACGGGAATGAACTTTCTGCCGTTGTGGACCGCCACGGTCATGCCCACCATTTCCGGGATCACGGTCGAGCGCCGGTACCAGGTCTTGATAACCTCTTTGCGGCCGGAGTTCTTGATTTCCACAACCTTCCTCAGCAATTTTTCGTCAATATAAACACCTTTTTTTATGGATCGGCTCATTTAATTACTTTCTCCTTTTGACAATGAATTTAGTGGTACGCTTGTTGCGGCGTGTCTTGTAGCCTTTGGTCGGCTTGCCCCAGGGGGTCACCGGATGCCGTCCACCCTTGGTCTTGCCCTCTCCACCGCCCATGGGATGATCGATCGGGTTCATCACTGTGCCGCGCACGTGCGGGCGCCAGCCCAGCCAGCGGTTGCGTCCCGCTTTGCCGATCTTGATATTGGCCCGTTCGACATTGCCCAGTTGGCCGACGGTCGCCCGGCAATTGATGTGGATCTTGCGCAATTCCCCCGACGGCAGTTTCAAAAGCGAGTATTCACTTTCCTTGGCCATCAGAGTGGCGTAGGCGCCGGCAGTGCGGGCGAGCTGGCCACCACGGCCCATGCTCATTTCCACGTTGTGGATAATGGTACCCACGGGAATGTTCTTGATCAGCAGGGCGTTGCCTGGGAGAATTTCAGTTTCGCCGTTGGTCGACAACACGGGGTCGCCCACTTTGACGCCAAGGGGAGCCAAGATATAACGCCGCTCCCCGTCCTGGTATTTGACCAGGGCGATGCGCGGCGTGCGGTTGGGGTCATATTCAATGGTCTCAATGACGCCGGGAATTTCCAGCTTGTCGCGGCGAAAATCAATGATGCGGTATTTACGCTTGTGACCGCCGCCATGGTGGCGGACGGCGATGCGCCCCATATTGTTTCGGCCGCCGCTCTTGTGCAAGGAGACCAGCAGTTTGCGGTAGGGCTTGTCGGTGGTCAGCTCCTCAAAAGTAAATCCGGCCCGGCCGCGCAAACCCGGAGTGATCGGATTGAATGTTTTGATGCCCATTAGATCACCTCGATGTATTCGATCATCTTGACATCGGGGCTCAACTTGACGTAGGCTTTTTTCCAGTCAGCCCGGCGTCCGACATAGCGCCCGTGCCTTTTTTCCTTGCCCTGGAAGTTGAGAATGCGCACCCACTCCACTTTGGTTCTGAAAAGCTCTTCTACGGCTTTTTTGACCATGATCTTATTGGCATCGCGATGGACCTTGAAGCATAGCAGCCGCTGCTTGTCCTTCAGGGCTGTAGACTTCTCGGTTACCAGCGGCGCCAGGATCATTTCCGCGTATTCCAGCTTCATTTGAGCACCTCCATCAGCTTCTTCACCACGTCGACCGAAAGCATGATGTAATTGTATTTGAGCGAATCATAAATGTTCATTTCAGCCACGTCGATGGCCTTGATGTGGGGGATGTTGCGCGTGGACAGCATCAGGTCATTGTTGTCGCGCTTGTCAACAATCAGCAGCTTGTCGAAACTGAAGCGACTCAGTACCTTGATCGTGTCCTTGGTTTTGCCCGAATCCAGCTTCAATTCGTCGAGGATGAAAAGACGGTCATTGCGGATCTTGTCGGAGAGGACCGATTTGATGGCGTTGCGCCGGGCCTTTTTGGGCATGGCATAGGAGTAATCTCGGGGTTTGGGCCCGAAACTGATGCCGCCTTTCCGCCACAGCGGGCTGCGCACACCGCCCGTGCGGGCGCGGCCGGTGCCTTTCTGCTTCCACATCTTCTTGCCGCTGCCTGCAACCTCGGACCTGGTCTTGGTGCAAGCCGTGCCCTGGCGCTGGTTGGCATTGAAATTCTTGACCGCTTCGTAGATAAGATGCTCTTTCAGAGGATAATCGAAGATGGCTTCAGGAAGTTCCAGCTCGCTGACCTCTTTATTCTTAATGTTTCTTACTTTCACCTTGACCATGCCTTATCTCCTTTTGAAGGAATTTTTCAGAACATAGATATAGTTCCCGTTGAAGCCGGGAACGGCACCCCGGACCAGGAGCAAATTCCTTTCCTTGTCGATCTTGACCACCTGCAGGCCCATGACGGTTTTTTGTTTGCCGCCCATGCGCCCGGGCATGCCCTTGCCCTTGATGACTTCGCCCGGATAGGTAGTGCTGCCGGAAGAGCCCATCTGCCGGTGGAACATGGAGCCGTGGGTAGCGCGGCCACCGGCATAGCCATAGCGGCGGACGACGCCCTGAAACCCCTTACCCTTGGTCGTGCCGCGCACATTTACGATCTCGTTTTCGCTGAAAATATCCACACTGATGGTATCACCGATGCCGGGCTCATCCTCGGCCATAAGAAATTCATGCAACCGCCGCGTGGGCGGCACCTTGGCTTTTTCAAAATGCCCTTTCTGCGGCTTGGTCACATGCTTGACCGGTTTGGGCTCAACGAACCCCAATTGGGCTTTCGCTCTCTGCTTGGCGATGTTTTTTTTCTGCACTACCAGGCAGGGACCTGCCTGGATCATGGTTACCGGGATCACCCGGCCGTCGTCAGTAAATATCTGCGTCATGCCGATCTTTTTGCCAATTATTCCCTGTATCATCTTTTCACCTTCTTATTTAGTTGGATTTGACCTCAACCTCAACTCCGGCAGGCAAATCCATTTTTTTCAGTTCGGAAATCGTATCGTCGTTATGCTCGC
>Ga0268280_1000512_pt1 | contig 32212 bp, 41 predicted proteins | sample saktaG_9_FD_190139 | JGI IMG/M metagenome (GOLD analysis project Ga0268280, IMG submission 190139) | Saline water microbial communities from Sakinaw Lake, British Columbia, Canada - sak_2011_5_24_40m | ecosystem: Environmental > Aquatic > Non-marine Saline and Alkaline > Saline ...
GACCTTGTGGAGTGCCACCTGAAGCGGCGTTAAATAATTTTTACTCCTTATGGCAGTTTAGTAAAAAAATTGTAATTCTGAAAGAATAAAATTTTTGTAAAAATTATTTAGAATGAATTTGGATGCCCAATCCAAATTCATGTCCGCGGAAGGTGGCACTCCGCAAGGTCTACAGCCTGCCTGATGGAAATAAGACAATAAAAAGCGCGTGATGACATTCACCACGCGCTTTAAGATTGCTTCGGCCGCTAAAGCGGCCTCACAATGACGACGACTACCTGTCGCCTCTTTTCCTGAATAGACCGCGAAGGTTCTTCATGAAGCCGGGATTATTGGATATCTTCTTATCCTCGCTCTTCGCTCTTTCGGCTCTCTTCTCTTCGGCGAGAGTCGGCTTAGACTTGGATATCGGCTTCGCCCTCAGCTCTTCCTTCTTAATATCTTCCTTATGTTTGGTCTCTACGGCCTTGTCGCCTTTAGTTTCCGTGGTATCCCCGGAAACCTTCTCTTCGGCCTTAGCCTTTTCCTTCTTCTTTTTCGGGAGCTTCTCCGTGATCGTTCTCTCCGTAAGTTCCAGGATGACCATATCCGCACCGTCACCGCGCCTGAACCCTATCGGTATTATGCGCGTAAAACCGCTCGTCCTCTTGCTGAAGAGCGGCCCTATTACCTTAAAAAGCCTCATGACGAGATCTCTATCCTGAAGTATATCGTAGGCGCGTCTCCTTGAAAAGACAGAATCTGTCTTGGTCAGGGTTATCAGGCGCTCGATCAGCTTCCTGGACTCTTTAGCGCGGCCTTTTGTAGTCTCCATTCTCTCGTGCTTCAGCATATTACGGGCCATATTCCGCATAAAAGCCTTCCTATGGCTCGTCATCATCCCAAGTTTTGCGTTTCCTTTATGATGTCTCACCCCGCCCATTCCTTTCTCAAATATCTAAAATATTTTTTATTGTTCACCTTAATTAAATCCCGACCACATAAAAATCTATCTTCTGTATAAGAATGGGCGGGGCTCATTTTATTTGGACTCTTCCTTCTCTTTCTTGACGAGATCGACCTTCATACCGAGCGACAATCCCATATCGACTATAACTTTCTTTATTTCAGCCAGGCTCTTCTTGCCAAAGTTCCTGTATTGCAGCATATCGAGCTCCGACCGCCTTACCAGGTCGCCTATAGTCTTTATCCGCGCCTCTTTTAGGCAATTTGAGCTTCTCACCGACAATTCCAATTCCGATATCGGCACCTTCATCTTCTCTTTCAGTAATTTCTGCTCTTCAGTCTCCTCAGGAGTATCTTCTTCTTCCGGCAGCTTTCCGAAGCTGACGAATACATCAAGATGCCTCTGTAATATATTAGACGCGTAGAGGAGAGCCTCTTTCGGAACTATCGCTCCATTCGTCCATACCTCCAGGATCAGCTTATCGTAATCGGTTATCTGGCCGACCCTTGTATTCTCTACGTCAAAATTTGCCCTTCTCACAGGAGTGAATATGGAATCTATCGCTATCACACCGATAGGCTGACCTTCCTTCTTATTCCTGTCGGCAGGCACATAGCCTCTGCCCCGCGCTACCTGCATCTCTATCTTCAGGTCGACATCTTTGGTCAGGGTGCAGATATGCAGATCCGGATTTATGACCTCTATCGTCTCATTTACTTTGATATCCTTTGCGGTGACATCACCCTTCTTGCTCACGCTTAGATGTATCGGCCTGGGAGTCTTGAAATGCGAGCGCAGGACCAGCTTCTTTATATTCAATATGATCTGAGATACGTCCTCTACGACGCCTTTGATCGTGGAGAATTCGTGGTGAACACCGTCTATCTTGATGCTCGAAACGGCGGCCCCCTCGATCGACGATATGAGGACCCTCCTCAAAGAATTTCCTACCGTCATGCCGTATCCGCGTTCGAACGGTTCCGCTGTGAACTTGCCGTATTCACCGGTTGCGGTAGCCTCGTCAAGAATAAGCTTCTTCGGCATTTCGAAATTCTTCATGCTTATACCCATGTTTTTCTCCTTATTATATACGTTTTAGTATCGCGTATTGTGCGTCGCGTGTTGCGTACTAAGTGCCGCGCCTACTTGGAATACAACTCGACTATCAGCTGTTCTTGTATCTGGAACCCGATATCTTCTTTCTTCGGCATATCCGCTATCTTGACTTTCAGATCGGTCTTATCAACATCTAACCACTTCGGTATTACTCTGTCCGTCAGAGACTCTCTTCTCTCTTTGATCGCCTTTGCCATCGTCTCTCTTTTGGCCTTTATAGATATCTCTTCACCTGCCTTCACGGTATACGATGGTATATCGACTCTCTTATTATTGACATAGACATGTCCATGCTGAACAAGCTCTCTGGCTTCGGATCTGGAGGACGCGAAGTTGGTCCTGAATATGACGTTATCGAGCCTGCGCTCCAATAGCTGTAATAGCGTTAGTCCTGTGACCCCCTTGGCCTTTTCCGCTATACTGAAACAGTGCCTGAACTGCTTCTCAAGCACGCCGTATATTCTCTTTACCTTCTGCTTCTCTCTGAGCTGAGTTCCATAGTTGGATGTCTTTTTGCGCTTCTGGTTCTGTCCGTGCTGTCCGGGCGGAAATGGCCTGCGCGCCAGAGCGCACTTCTCTGTCGTGCAGCGAGCGCCCTTTAAAAATAGCTTGACCCCTTCTCTTCTGCAAAGCCTGCATGAGGGTCCTGTATATCGTGCCATTAGACTCTCCTTCTCTTCGGCGGACGGCAGCCGTTATGCGGTATAGGGGTGACATCCCTTATAGCCCTTACGCTAATGCCGGCGGCTTGTATCGAACGTATAGCGGATTCTCTTCCGGCGCCGGGACCTTTTACATAGACCTCCACCTCTTTGACTCCGCGTTCAAGCGCCTTCTTTGAGGCGCTCTCAGCGGCCATACCTGCCGCAAAAGGTGTAGATTTTTTTGACCCCTTAAAACCGGCGCTTCCGGTAGATGCCCACGATATCGTGTTGCCCTGCTTGTCCGCTATAGTGACTATCGTATTATTGAAAGTAGCCAATATATGAGCTATGCCGCTTGGCGGCGCCTTGACGGATTTCTTGCTCTTTTTAAACTTGCTCTTCTTTTTTTGCTCTTGCTGCTGTTGTTGTTCTGCCATCTTTATTTACCTTTCGCCCCATCTGCGCCGGACGGTGCCGCTGCCTTGGTGGGTTTCTGTCTTACCACGCCGACAGTCTTTCTCGGACCTTTTCTCGTCCTCGCATTAGTCTTAGTTCTCTGACCACGCACAGGTAAACCTCTCCTGTGCCGCAATCCTCTGTAACTGCCTACGTCTATGAGGCGCTTTATATTAGCCGCCACATCTCTTCTTAAATCTCCCTCAACCCTATAGTCCTTCTGTATGATAGTAGCCAGCCGCGACACCTCTTCTTCTGTGAGGTCCCTGGCTCTCTTCGCGAGATCTATATTAGCGGCCTTCAGCACCTTGGCAGCTAAAGTCCTGCCTATGCCGTATATGTAAGTCAACGCTATATCAATTCTCTTCTCTTTCGGAATATCAACACCGATAATTCTTGGCACCTAGTCCTCCTGAATTTTTACTATCCCTGCCGCTGTTTATGCTTGGGGTTATCACAGATTATCCTTATGACACCCTGCCTGCGAACGACCTTACATTTGGGACAGATCTTCTTTACGCTAGCTCTTACTTTCATCCCGCCCCTCCACTAAAATTAAATAGTGATCTTACAATATAACCCTCGCCCTGTCTCCGCAATCGGTTTTCTGTTAAACCAATTAAAGGAGGGGCGGGATTCACACCTTTAAGCTATTTCTCTCTACGTATTATTCTTCCTCTCGAGAGATCGTACGGCGAAAGTTCCAATGTCACCGTATCTCCGGGAAGTATTCTAATAAAATTCATTCTCATCTTACCCGACACATGTCCAAGAACCTTATGACCGTTAGGCAGTTCCACCCTGAACATCGCGTTCGGGAGGGTCTCCAGAACTTTTCCTTCTAACGTAATAGGCTCTTCTTTATTGCTCATCTGATCTACCTTCCTAAGACAGCGCCGTTAATATCTCTGCGCCGCCGTCTCTTACCACTACTGTATGTTCGAAATGGGCCGATAACGATCTATCTTTAGTAATAGCCGTCCATCCGTCCGGCAATATCTCGATATCGTGGCCGCCCTCATTCACCATCGGTTCGATCGCCAGTATCATCCCGCTCTCCAGCCGGGGCCCTTTGCCCGGCCTTCCAAAATTTGGTATCTCAGGCTCTTCGTGTATCTTCTCGCCTATACCATGGCCGACGAACGCGCGGACCACGCTGAATCCGTCCTTCTCCACACACTCTTGAATATTTGCCGATATATCCGACAATCTATTGCCTGGCCTTGCATTCAGGATACCGCGAGAGAGAGACTCTTCCGTGACCTTCATCAGCCTTCGGGCAATATCGCTCACGGTGCCTACGCCCACCGTTATAGCGGCATCAGCGAAAAAATTTCCGCTCTTCACTCCCACATCTATACTGACGACATCACCGTCTTTAAGTTTTCTCGAAGACGGTATGCCGTGAACAACGCCCTCATTTATCGAAACACAGATATTGGCCGGATAGCCTTTATAGTCTTTAAATGCCGGGAGGGCTCTATTCTTGAGTATCTCCTCCAGCGCTATCCTGTCCAACTCCCTGGTCTCTACACCGGGCTTTGCGCAGGTCTTCATCTTATCAAGGACCAACGCGACTATCCGACCGGCCTTACGTATCTGGCCGATCTCTTCATCGCTTCTCAATATTATCATGCCAGCTTAGCTTCGGAAAAGAGCTGGCGAAGCTCTTTAAATAGATCATTTACATCCAGAGCGCCGGAGACCTTCTTCAAGATCCCCTTCTTCGTATAATATTCGATCAAAGGACGCGTCTGGAGCTCATAGACCTTCAGCCTGTTCTTAACCGTCACGAGCTTATCATCCGGCCTCTGAAAAAGCTCAGCACCGCATTTATCGCAGATGCCTTCTTTTTTAGTAGGTATATTCTTTATATGAAAATTGGCTCCGCACGACTTACAGACCCTGCGGCCGGTCAATCTCTCTATAGCTATATTTTCGGGTATTTCAAAATAGAGGGCCATGTCTATGCCGGATCTTATCTTCTCTAATGCCGCGTCAAGCTCCTCGGCCTGCGTCAAAGTTCTGGGGAAACCGTCCAGGATGTAACCTTTTTTAGTATCATCCTGATCGAGCCTATCGACGACTATACCCACAACCACTTCATCGGGCACAAGTCCGCCGGAATCCATAAATGCTTTGGCCTTCTTTCCCATAGGGGTTCCGTTCTTTACGGCTTCCCTCAGCATATCACCCGTTGATATGTGCGGTATCTGATAACTCTTAGAAAGAACGACGCCTTGAGTCCCTTTTCCGGCCCCAGGAGGGCCCAGCAATACTATATTCATCCCGCCCTTTTTGCAAATTTATTAGTATTTTTGCTTATCATATCTTATTTAACTATAATATTTAATCTCGCCAAATATGGCAATATGCCAAAAGGGCGGGACTACCTTCTGGACCTGATACGCCCTTTTTTCATGAAACCTTCGTAATGTCTCATCAAGAGATGCGATTCTATCTGTTTCATGGTGTCGAGCATTACTCCTACGATGATCAACAATCCGGTGCCGCCGAAGAAGCTCGCTACAAGATACGGTATCTTCAACCATCCCGACACGATGCTCGGGAAGACGGCTATAAGAGCAAGAAATAGCGAGCCCGGCAATGTTATGCGCGTCATTATAAAATCGAGATACTCGGCGGTCTGTTTTCCCGGCCTTACGCCCGGTACGAATCCGCCATATTTCTTCATGTTATCCGCCACATCTATAGGATTAAACGATATGGCCGCGTAAAAATATGAGAAGAATATTATGAGAACAGCATATGAAATATTATAGACCCACTCGCCCTTGGTAAGCGACATCGCTATCTTTTGAAAAGTCTGATTCGGTATAAAACCCGCTATGGTAGCCGGAAATAAAATTATGCTCTGCGCGAATATGATCGGTATGACTCCGCCCTGGTTCACCCTCAAAGGAAGGAAGGTCGACTGGCCTCCGTAAACTTTTCTGCCGACTACGCGCTTAGCGTATTGTATGGGTATCTTGCGCTGGCCTTGCGTCACAAGTATGACGGCTACGATTACCCCGACCAACATAACTACCATCAAGATGAGCGTAAAAGGTTCCAACTGCGCCTTCTCGGGAGCAAATGGCGAAAATAGAGAATAGACCTGGAACATAGCCGTCGGGATACGCGATATTATGCCTGCCGTTATTATGAGCGACATGCCGTTGCCGATACCGTACTCCTGTATCTGCTCTCCCAGCCACATGATGAATGCCGTGCCGCTAGTAAGCGTTATAACGGTCAATATCCTGAAGGCCCATCCCGGAGACTGCACTATCTGCAACCCCTGGAACCTCGCCGGATTCTCAAGCCATACAGCTATAAAGAAGGATTGCACGACTGCCAGGAGCACCGTGCCATATCTCGTATACTGCACTATCTTCTTCTGACCCGCCTCACCTTCCTTGGCTAGCTTTTCGAGAGCGGGTATTACCGCAGTCAAGAGCTGCAATATGATAGAGGCCGATATGTAAGGCATGATCCCGAGCGCAAATATCGTTAATCTGGATATTGCACCTCCCGAGAACATATTCATTATGCCAAAGAGCGCCCCGCCCTGAGTGCGGGCTAAATTGTTAAAAAATACAGCTAGCTTCGCTCCGTCAACTCCCGGAGTAGGTATATAAGTACCCACCCTGTAAACCGCTATAAGGGCGAGCGTTAATAATATCTTCTTTCGAAGATCCGGTATCTTAAATATATTTACAAAGGCTTCTAACATAAATTATAGCTTAAAGGCTTCGAGCCTGCCTGCCGATAGGCAGGCATTACGCCAGAACCTCAAATTTTGCACCGGCAGCGGTCAACTTACCCTTAACGCTATCAGATATCTTGTGGGCTTTTATGGTGATGACCTTTTTAAGAGAGCCTGTGCCCAGTATCTTGATGGTCTTCTTCTCGCTACCTATCAATCCCGCTTCTTTAAGCTCTTTCGGACCGATAATAGAATTTTCGCTGAATCTGTTCAGAGACTCAATATTAACCACTTGATATGAATTCTTAAAAGGCGCGTTGAAACCTTTTTTAGGAAGGCGTCTCACAAGCTGCATCTGCCCTCCCTCAAACCCGGGCCTCGTCATTCTTCCGGAACGTTTCTTGGCACCTTTTCTGCCTCTGCAGGAAGTCTTACCATGTCCGGAACCGGAACCTTTTCCGCGTCTCTTAGTCTTTCTGTTAGCGCCGTAAGGCGCGCCTACCTCGTTTATCTTCACCCCGCCCATTCCTTTCCTATATATTCAAAATTTGCTTTAATGCCCGTTATAATTATATTCCCGCCGCATGAAACCGCCATTTGAGCATAAGAATGGGCGGGGTTCAACTTTGAGCCTCGTCTCTTTCTATTCTTCTTTCCAACCTCATCTGTTTTAAACCTACTATAGCGGCTTTCAATACGTTCAGAGCGGCATCCGATCCCAGGCTCTTTGTGAGTATATCCTTTATACCGGCAGCTTCGCAGATAGCTCTTACAGGACCGCCGGCTATAACACCCGTTCCCGGTCTGGCCGGCTTCAATAGGACCCTAGCCGACTTAAAGTGACCTATCATTTCGTGCGGTATCGTCGTCCCTCTCATATTAACATTGAAGAAGCTCTTCTTTGCATCGTTCAATGCCTTTCTTATAGCATCGGCAACTTCATTACCCTTACCGAAGCCCAAGCCTACTCTGCCCTTGCCGTCGCCTGCTACCACGAGAGCGTTAAAGGAGAACCTGCGTCCGCCTTTTAAAACTTTCGCCACCCTCTTTATATTGACTACTTTTTCAATGAATTCTTTGTCCTGGCTTCCGAATGAAGGTCCGCGCCCTCTGCCTCTTTGCGGAGGCCTTGACGACCTCGTCGGAAATTCTTTCGCAGGCTCTTCTTTTTTGATCTCTTTATCGTTCTCTGTGTTAGGATTTACCAATTCTTCCCCCTCTTGCATTATCCATCCTTCGACGCGCTCCTCACTTCGTTCGTCGCTTGCTCAGGATAACCCTGAGCTTTTGTCGAAGGGTTAGAAATCTAAGCCGCCTTTTCGCGCCGCATCAGCCAATGCTTTGACCCTGCCGTGATACAGATATCCGGCCCTGTCAAAAACGACTTTGGTTATGCCTTCCTTCTTGCACTTCTCGGCCACAGCCGAACCAAGTATCACCGCACCCTTAACATTGCCCGCATCTTTCTTGATCTTATCTTTAAGATCGACCGAAAGAGTCGAGAATGAAACGAGCGTCTTACCCGCAGTATCGTCTATCACCTGCGCGTAAAGATGACTGGTGCTTCTGCGTATGCTCAGGCGCGGCCTCTCGATCGTGCCTATGATCTTCTTCCTTATGCGCTTATGTCTCTTGTCCCTGCTCGATAACTTTATCCACTTAGTGATCATTTTATAATTCCTTTTATCCTGCGCCGCCGGCCCCGGTTACAGACTTACCGGCTTTGCGTCTTACGTGCTCTCCAACGTACTTTATGCCTTTGCCCTTGTAAGGCTCCGGCCTGTAATAATCCCTTATCTTTGCTGCGGCCTCACCGACCTTTGTCTTATCTATGCCTTTGATAATTATATTCGTCGGCTTCGGTGTCTCTACGGTCACTCCATCCGGGATATTGAAATTTATCGGATGCGTGTAGCTTAACTGAAGGTTCAGCACTTTGCCCTGCACCGCCGCCTTAAAACCTACTCCTGTGATCTCCAGCTCCTTGACGTATCCGGCAGATACTCCGATGGCCATATTGTTGATCAGGCTTCGTATAAGTCCATGGGTCGCCTTATCCTGCTTCGCATCTGAAGGCCTCGTAACAGTTACCTTACTATCCTTGACCTCTACTTTAAATTTCAGAGGAATATTTAAAGTCAGCTTGCCCTTTGCTCCTTCGACGGTTATGACATTATTTGCCACCGACGCTTTCACGCCGCCCGGTAGATCTATCGGTTTCTTTCCTATTCTTGACATATCCTCATCCCGCCCTTTTAGCAAATTTAGTATTGTTCTTTGCTTTTATTATTTAGGTTACCTTTTATGTTTAATCTCGCCCTATATGGCAGTATGCCAAAAGGGCGGGACTCACCAAATATAACAGATCACTTCGCCGCCAAGTTTCGCGTCGCGCGCCGCGGTATCTGTCATAAGACCCTTAGAGGTCGATATGACAGCGATACCAAGCCCGCCGTAAACTTTCGGCAATTCGTCTGTCTTTTTGTAAAGGCGTAATCCCGGCCTGGATATTCTCTTTATACCCAGAATGCACGGTGAGCCGTCCCTGTAATATTTCAGGTATACGCGTAATACGCCCTGCTTGTTATCTTTTATAAGCTTCAGATTAGCTATAAAATCGTTCTTCTTGAATATGCTGAGGATCTCACCGCTAATCTTAGAGCCTCTGACCTCCACGACCGGCATCTTCGCCCGGCTGCCGTTCCTCACTATCGTGAGCATATCCGCGATTGAATCTGTAACTGCCATATTATGTGCACTCCCTCATTCGTTTGTAATGCGTACAACGTAATGCGTACGGCGTAATGCCTGCCTGCCGGCAGGCAGGCGTACAGCGTTTACGTCTTACCAGCTGGCCTTAACCACGCCCGGTATCTCGCCTCTGGAAGCAAGCTCCCTAAAGCAGATCCTGCAGAGCTGGAAACGGCCTATGTATCCGCGCGGCCTTCCGCAAAGCTTACACCTGTGATACTGTCTCACTTTGAACTTCTGCGGCCTGTTACATTTTACTATTAGCGATGTCTTTGCCATTATTCTCAGTCTTTCTACTCTTTCGTATTGCGTTATGCGTATTGAGTATTGCGTTCTATTTTTTTACGCAATACGCCGTACGCAATACACACGACGAGATTGTCTATCTACTTCTTAAAAGGCATACCGAAGAGTTTCAGCAGAGTAAAAGCCTCTTCTCTGCTCTTCGCGTTCGTAACTATGGTTATATCCATTCCATGCGTCTTCATCACCTTATCAACATCTACTTCGGCAAATATTACCTGCTCATTCAAACCGAATGAATAATTCCCGCCCTTATCGAATGAATTTGTGGGAAGGCCTCTAAAGTCCCTGATCCTCGGTATGGCTATAGATATCAGCCTGTCGAGAAACTCATACATCATAGCCCTTCTCATCGTTACCTTACATCCTATGGGCAGGCCCTTACGAATCTTAAAATTCGCTATCGATTTTTTAGCCCTGGTCGTTAACGGCTTCTGCCCGGTTATAGCTGCCAGCTCATTTTGCGCCGCCTCGAGCATCTTTATATCAAGCGTAGCCTCTCCCATCCCGACGTTAATGACTATCTTCTGAAGCTTGGGAGCCTCGAGACTGTTCTTGTAGCCGAACGCCTTTACCATCTGGGGCACTATCTCTTTTCTGTATGCTTCTAAAAGTCTTGGTGTGGCCATATTTTCAATCCTTTTACCTTCTTGTATTGAGTATTGGGTATTGTGTATTGCGTTTTATTTTTTACGCAATACTCCATACGCAATACGCACGACAAGATTGTATATCACGGTTATATAACCTCTTTACAGCGCTTGCAGTATCTTGACTTCGTTCCGTCAGCCAGACTGTTGAACCCTACGCGAGCGCTCTTATTGCATGTTTTACAGAAGAGCGCAAGATTCGACAGGTGTATGGAGCTCTCCTTCTGCACAATACCGCCCTGAGGATTATCCTGAGACTTCCTCATATGCTTCTTCACATAATTTATCCCTTCGACGAGAGCTCTCTCTCTGGCCGGATATACCCTGAATACCTTGCCGGTCTTACCCTTATCTTTTCCGGTGAGGACAAATACATTGTCATTCTTCTTAATTTTATTCATTTTATATGACCTCCGGAGCGAGCGATATGATCTTCATAAAATTCTTATCCCTGAGCTCTCTGGCCACGGGCCCGAAGATCCTCGTTCCTCTAGGATTCATCTGCAGATCTATTATAACGATCGCGTTCCTATCGAATCTCAATACGCTCCCGTCCGACCTCTTTATCGGTGAAGCCGTTCTCACGACCACACCCTTGCAAACCTCGTGGTTCTTAACCGTGGCCTCAGGCGTGGCCTCTTTTATGTTACAGGTTATTATATCGCCTATATCGGCATATTTTTTATTAGAGCGCCCTATTACGCCTATCATGGACGCTTTGCGCGCGCCGGTATTATCAGCCACATCTACTATCGATCTCATTCTTATCATTTTTTAACCTTCAATTTTACAGCTTAAAGCTTATAGCTTATAGCTTACCGCTTTTTATGATCTCTACCAGTCTCCATCTCTTGGTCTTGGAGATAGGCCTCGTCTCTTCGATCTTCACAGTATCGCCGATCTTCGCGGCGTTCTTCTCATCGTGCGCCTTAAGGGTCGAGTGCGACTTGACCAACTTATCATATACAGGGTGATGCGAGATCCTGTCTATAACTACCGTTATCGTCTTATTCATCTTATTGCTCTTGACGATCCCGATCCTCTCTTTACGACTATTCCTCTCGTTACTTTTTTGCATTCATCTTCTCCCGTATAATGGTCTCGCAACGCGCGATATCTCTTCTAACATCATTTATCTTATGAGGCTTCTCTATCCTGCCGGCTTCAGCCTCACTCCTCAAACCGTAGAGCTCCTTCTTCAGGGTCTCTTCTTTTATCTTTATCTCTTCTACCGTCATATTCCTGAGCTCATTAGTCTTAATCATGCTGCACTATCAACTTTCTTATTTGCGAGTGGGGACAGTATTTCGTCCAAACCAAAAGCCGGCTCATATTTTAACCATGCGCCCTTGTTATAAATTTTGTCCTTACAGGGATCTTATACGCGGCCACTCTCATCGACTCCTTCGCCAACTCCAATGGCACCCCGTCCATCTCAAATAATATCTTGCCCTTCTTTACCACGGCGACCCAATGGCTCGGATCACCCTTTCCTTTACCCATTCTCGTCTCAGCGGGCTTCTTCGTAACCGGATGGTCCGGAAATACTCTGATCCATACCTTGCCGCCGCCTTTTAAGTGACGCGCTAAAGTTACCCTGGCGGACTCTATCTGTCTATCGGTCATCCAGCAGTTCTCTAAAGCCTTCAGCCCGAACTCACCGAACGCCATCGTAGACCCTCTATAAGCGGTCCCGCGCATCTTTCCCCGCTGCGCTTTTCTAAATTTTACCCTCTTCGGCATTAATGTCATCGTTACCTCGCGAACTACTCTTTTAGATTATAGATTAAAGCTGGTGCTTGCTATCCGTCTTTTCCTCTTCTTCTTTCTTATCCAGGATCTTGTCGCCCTTATATATCCAGACCTTTATACCTATCAGCCCGAACTTTGTCAGTGCCTCTGTAAATCCGTAGTCTATCTCCGCCCTCAAGGTCTGCGCGGGGACCGATCCGACACGGTAGCTTTCGCGGCGCGCTATTTCAGATCCACCCAGCCTCCCGCCGCAAATGATCTTGACCCCCTTAGCGCCTGTATCGAGCGCGTTTTGTACCGCTTTCTTCATCGCTCTACGGTGAGGAATACGCTTCTCAAGCTGCATAGCTATGCTCTCGGCCACAAGCTGCGCATCCATATTGGGGTTCTTTATCTCTTTAATGTCTATAATGATATCTTTCCCTGCTATAGCCTGTATCTCTTCTTTCAGCTTTTCTATCTCAGCGCCGCGGCGGCCTATTATGATACCGGGCCTTGCCGTAAATATCAGCACCCTTATCTTCTCGCTGGCCCTCTCTATCTCTATCTTTGATACTGCGGCTGATGCCAGGGCCTTCTTTATATGCTTTTTGATCTTTATATCTTCGAGCAATAACTTGGGGAAGTCATATCTGTTGGCATACCATCTGGATTTCCAATCATATATGTATCCTACTCTGAACCCGTAAGGGTGTACTTTTTGACCCATTATATCCTCTTATTTTTTGTGCGGCTTAGGCTTCCTGACTTCCTTCTTCACAGAAGTATGGGCCTGCGTTTTTTTGATCTTCGATACTGCACCGGCCTTGCTTTCGGCGGATACGGGAACTTCCGCTTTGATCACATCAAGCTCTACAGTTAAATGGCTTGTATGTTTATGTATCATGCTCGCCCTGCCCATGGATGCGGCTCTGAACCTCTTAAGCATCGGACCGGGGTCCGCTATCATCTTGGATATATACAATGTGGATGTATCTATCCCCTGATCTTTAACTTTCGCGTTCGCGATGGCCGACTTCAACAGATCTATGCCTATTCCGGATGCTTTCTTTTTAACAGCTGTAAGAATAGCTATCGCTTCTTCGGCTCGCTTACCCTTTATTAGAGGTATTATCAGCCTGAATTTTCTGGGCGATAATCTCGTATATCTTAATATAGCTTTCGATACCATGATTTTTACGTTAACTCCCTTGATACTTCAGTTGCGGCGCCGTGCCTTTTGAAGGTCCTGGTGGGCGAAAATTCGCCTACCTTGTGTCCGACCATATTCTCTGTCACATAGACCGGGATGAATTTTCTGCCGTTATATACCGACAACGTTATGCCTACAAACTCCGGTGTTATTATGGACCTTCTGGCCCAGGTCTTTATAGGCTTCTTATCTCCTGCCATCGTAGACTTCTGCACCTTCATCAGAAGCTTCTCGTCTACAAAAGGTCCTTTTCTCGTGGATCTTGACATTACTTCCTCCGCTTAATTATATATTTGTTCGAATGCTTCTTGTGATGTCTCGTCTTTAATCCCTTGGCGTATTGCCCCCATGGGCTTCTCGGCTGTCCGCCCGATGCTTTACCCTCACCGCCGCCCATCGGATGGTCATGCGGGTTTTTAGCGACACCTCTGGAATACGGGCGTATACCGAGCCATCTCGAACGCCCGGCCTTGCCTATGGATATGGCTTCGTGATCGATATTTCCTACCTGCCCTATGGTGGCGTAGCAATCTGTTCCTACTAATCTTATCTCACCCGAAGGAAGTTTTACATGAGCGACGATGCCCTCTTTAGCCATGATCACGCATGAGTTGCCGGCCGAGCGCGCGATCCTCGCTCCTGACCCTTTTTTGAACTCCAGGTTATGTATCGGAATACCCGGCGGAATAGTCTCAAGCGGTGCGGCATTACCGATCTTTATCTCTACAGCCTTCCCCGAAACAACTTCATCATCAACATTCAGTCCGACAGGCGCTACGATATACCTCTTCTCGCCGTCATTGTACTGCAAAAGAGCGAGCCTGGCGGATCTATTAGGATCATACTCTATCGCGACTACCTTCGCCGGTATATCCAGCTTATCGCGCTTGAAATCTATGATCCTGAGCATCCTCTTGTGCCCGCCGCCTCTATGCCTGGAGGTTATCCTGCCATACGAATTTCTGCCTCCGGATTTTTTCAAGGGCAGCAGCAGACTCTTCTCCGGCGTGCTCTTCGTTATCTCGCTGAAATCAGAAAGCGCCTTCCATCTTGATCCTGGTGTTGTCGGTTTATATTTTTTTATTCCCATAACTCTCTCTTTTAGACTACGTCTATTTTATTTCCTTCTTTTAAGGTAACTACCGCCTTTTTCCAGCCGGAAGTCATACCCACAGCGTAACGAACCCTCTTAGGTTTGCCTTTAACATTGAGCGTGTTCACTTTGTCGACCTTCACTTTATATATATTCTCTACGGCATTACGTATCTCGACTTTATTAGCCTTGGTATCGACCCAGAAGAGGTACTTGGCTAACGACATCATGTCGGCGCCCTTCTCGGTCCTCAGCAGCCCTTTCACTACATCATGCGGATTTTTCATCATTAATCCTTAAGTCTTTCAGGCATCTTCTCCAAGGCAGCCTTGGACATGATAACTGTGTCACATACCATAACATCCTTGGTATTAAAGTCTCTATAATTTTTTATCCAGACATTCTCTATGTTCCTGGAAGCTCTCTTGATATTCTCGTCAACCGCTTCAATCACGAAGAGGCTCTTGCCCTTTAATTTCAACGCATCGACTATCGCCTGGAAATGCTTGGTCTTTAATTCAGGCATATCGATGGAATCTATTCCTATCCACTTATCTTCCGCGATCTTCGCATTCAAGCTCGATATAAGAGCCAGCTTCTTCACCTTCTTAGGTATGTCGTAATGAAAATCTCTCGGATGCGGTCCGAAAACTATACCGCCGTGTCTCCATAGAGGCGAACGCGTGGAACCCGCCCGGGCTTTTCCGGTCCCCTTCTGTTTAAATGGCTTCTTGCCGCCACCCGAAACATTGGCTCTGGTCTTTGTGGAAGCCGTGCCCCTGCGCTGGTTGGCGTTATACATCATAAGGAACTGATATATAACCCCTTTATTTACAACGCCTGTGAAGATCTCCTTGTCGAGCTCGAACTTTCCCACTTCCTTGCCTTTGGAATTATACATGGGCAGGATGCCGGTGGTATTCTTCGCTACCTTCTTCTCTGCCTTCTTCTCTGCCTTCTTAACTTGCGTCTTCTTAGTTCTCTTCATAGTCATTCTATCGTTCCAATTTCTATCCTTCGACAGGCTCAGGATAAGCCCCGAGCTTTTGTCGAGGGGCTATTTTTTAGGCGCTGCTTTAGCTGCCGGGCTAGGCCCCTTAGCGCCCTTCTTGAGTTTTTGCACAACCACTTTATGCTTAATATAGCCCTTCGGCATCTTCTTTGCTTCTTTCAGCATTACATAACCATTCTTATGTCCCGGCACCGCGCCCTTGATGACAATAAGGTTATTCTCTTTATCTACTTTCATCACTTCCAGATTCTGCGTGGTGATCCTTGCCGCACCCATATGACCGGGCATATGATGTCCTTTGGTCACCCTTCCAAGACGCGCTCCTGATTGTATAGAGCCTATCGCACGATGGAACATCGAACCATGGCCTCCTGGGCCGCCCTTCCAGTTCCATCTCTTCATTCCACCCTGGAACCCTTTACCTATTGAAGTTCCTATTGCGTCTACAAAATCGCCTTTAACAAACAGGTCCGCCTCTATCTTCTGCCCGATCTTGTAATTCGACACATCACTCATCCTTAATTCTCTTACAAATCTCAAGGCAGCCACTCCGGCCTTCTTAAAACGCCCGGCGTCGACTCTTTTAACAAGCCTTGCCTGCTTCTCATCAAAGCCTACCTGTATCGCGTTATAGCCATCGGTCTCTTTGGTCTTGACCTGAACTATATAGCATGGGCCGGCCTCGATCATAGTTACAGGCACCACCTTGCCGCTCTCATCAAAAATATGAGTCATTCCTATCTTCTTGCCTAGCATTCCTACCATTTTATTTTATCTCAACATATACGCCTGCAGGCAGATCAAGTTTTTTCAGCGCGTCGATAGTCTTCGAGGTTGGGTTCACTATATCAAGTATCCTCTTGTGGGTCTTGATCTGGAACTGCTCTCTCGACTTCTTATCGACATGCGGAGACCGTAGAACCGTGAATACTTCTCGCCTCGTAGGAAGCGGGATCGGTCCTGCGACCATAGCGCCAGTGCGCTTAGCGGTCTCGACTATCTCTTTTGCAGACAGGTCCAATAGCCTGTGGTCATAGGCCATTAATTTTATTCTTATCTTCTGTTGTTGTGCCATCGTTTTACTCTATTATCTCGGTTACTACACCCGCGCCTACGGTATGGCCGCCTTCACGTATAGCGAAGCGCAGCTCCTTTTCCATAGCTATGGGGGTGATCAATACTACTTCTACCGCGACGTTATCTCCGGGCATGACCATCTCGGTGCCTTTTGGCAGAGTGACTACTCCGGTAACATCGGTTGTTCTAAAATAGAACTGAGGCCTGTATCCGTTGAAGAACGGGGTATGACGTCCGCCTTCTTCTTTGGTCAATATGTAGACCTCGGCTTTGAACTTGGTGTGGGGAGTTATCGATCCGGGCTTAGCCAATACCTGGCCGCGCTCGACATCGGTCTTTTCGACTCCTCTTAAGAGCACTCCGACATTGTCTCCGGCCTGTCCTGAATCAAGAAGCTTTCTGAACATCTCGACGCCGGTGACTACGCTCTTCTTTGTGGGCTTTATACCTACTATCTCTATCTCCTCGCCCGTCTTGATCTGACCTCTCTCTACTCTGCCGGTCGCTACTGTGCCGCGTCCGGTGATCGAGAATACGTCTTCTACAGGCATGAGGAACGGCTTATCTATCTCTCTTATGGGAACGGGGATGAATGTGTCTACCGCGTCTAAGAGATCAAATATTGGTTTTGTTGCTGCGGGATCATCCGGATTTGTCATGGCGCTTAAAGCGCTTCCCCTGATGATGGGAGTCTTATCTCCCGGATATTTATACTTGGTCAGGAGCTCTCTGACTTCGAGCTCGACTAAGTCTACGAGTTCTTTGTCATCGACTATGTCGACTTTGTTCAGGAATACTACTATCGAAGGAACGTTTACCTGACGGGCCAGGAGGATGTGCTCTCTTGTCTGGGGCATCGGGCCGTCGGCTGCTGATACTACGAGGATAGCTCCGTCCATCTGGGCGGCGCCTGTGATCATGTTCTTGATGAAGTCGGCATGGCCCGGGCAATCTATGTGGGCGTAATGCCTCTTGTCGGTCTCGTATTCGACATGGGCTACAGCGATGGTCAATATCTTGGAGTCATCTCTAACGGTACCGCCCTTGGCGATATCCGCGTATGACTTGGCGGTTGCCTGTCCCTTTTTAGCTAAGGTCGCCAATAGCGATGCTGTAAGCGTCGTCTTTCCATGGTCGATGTGACCGATAGTTCCTACGTTCACGTGAGGTTTACTTCTAACAAATGCTTCTTTTGCCATAAATATCTCCTTTTATTTACCTATTATAACCTTTTGCGTTGTTCGTTACCACTATTTAACTGGACTATCTTTTCCGATATATTTTTAGGCACTTCCTGGAAAAAGGAAGGCTCCATTGTGTAGGTTGCCCTACCCTGCGAAAGGCTTCTCACGACGGTAGAATAGCCGAACATTTCACTTAGAGGCGCGTGCCCGCGCACAACTTTGAGGTTTCCCCTGTCACACATCTCCGAAATACGCACACGCCGCGAACTCAAGTCTCCTATAACGTCTCCGAGATAATTTTCCGGCGTCTCAACTTCGAGATTCATGATAGGCTCCAAGAGCACCGACCCGCCGTTCTTCAAGCCTTCGTTAAAGCCGATCCTGGCGGCCATCTTAAAAGCTATGTCAGAGGAGTCTACTTCATGGTACGACCCGTCTACGAGCGTTACCTCTATATCAGTTACCGGATATCCGGCAAGATGTCCATTTAAAGCGGCGTCTATTACACCCTCCTCGACCGATGATATATATTCTCTCGGTATGGAGCCGCCGATTATCTTATTATTAAATATTACACCTGCGCCTTTTGCCGCGGGAGCTACGTCGAAGACAACATGTCCGTATTGGCCGCGTCCGCCGGACTGCTGAATAAATTTACCCACCGCTCTTGAGCTCTTAGTGATCGTCTCTTTGTAAGCGACCTGCGGCTTATCAACGTTAGCGGCGACATTAAATTCGCGCAACATCCTGTCTATAATGATCTCCAGATGCAACTCACCCATACCGCTTATGATGGTCTGGCCGGTCTCTTTATTATATGTAACCTTAAAAGTGGGATCCTCTTCTTCCAGCCTGTTTAGCGCCATTCCTAGCTTCTCTTCATCGGCTTTGGTCTTCGGCTCTATCGACATGGATATGACAGGTTCAGGGAAGCTTATCGCTCCAAGAACTATTGGGTTCTCTTCATCGCAAACAGTATCACCGGTCTTTGTGTTCTTCAGCCCTACGGCCGCCACGATATCGCCGGCGCGCGCCGCTTCTACTATTTCCTGCTTATTTGCATGCATCTTCACTAATTTTCCCACACGCTCTCTCGCGTCCTTGGTAGAGTTGTAAGCGTACTCTCCGGCCTTTAAGACTCCTGAATATACCCTCAGGTAAGCCAGCTTGCCCACGAACGGATCCGCTTTTATCTTAAATATGAGCCCGCTGAACTTCTCATCATCCGAAGGCTTACGGGTCACTTCTTCTTTCGTTTCGGGATTGATGCCTTTGATAGGCGGTATATCTAACGGCGATGGCAGATAATCAATTACCGCATCAAGCAGCGGCTGTATGCCCCTGTTCTTGGCCGATGCCCCGCAGAATACAGGGACTATCTTGCCGGTGACTGTCGCATGCCTTATGTGGCTGATAAGCTCGTGCGGATATATGCCCTGCTCATTTATATATTTTTCCATTACTATCTCATGCGCTTCGCCCAGGTTTTCGATCAGCTTATGACGCCACTCGCTCGCCAGGGGCTTCAGTTCGGCAGGTATCTCATGAATATCAAATGTAGAATTTTCATCTTCCCCCTTATAGACGAGGGCTTTCATTGTGATCAGATCGATCACTCCTGCAAAATTAGCCTCCGCGCCTATGGGAACCTGTAAGATCAAAGGTTTCGCGCCGAGCCTTGAACGTATCTGCTCTACGACCGAAAAGAAATTGGCGCCTGTTCTATCCATCTTATTTATAAATGCTATCCTGGGGACCTTATACTTATCCGCCTGTCTCCATACGGTTTCGGATTGAGGCTGGACTCCACCGACCGCGCAGAATACGACTACCGCTCCATCCAATACTTTAAGAGACCTCTCAACTTCTACAGTGAAATCAACGTGCCCCGGAGTATCGATGATATTTATATTCTTATCTTTCCAGAAACATGTGGTCGCGGCGCTCATTATCGTTATGCCGCGCTCCTGCTCCTGAACCATGAAGTCCATGGAAGTAGTACCGTCATCGACCTCACCGATCTTATGTATTATACCGGTGCAATAGAGTATTCTTTCGGTAGTTGTCGTCTTACCGGCATCTATATGCGCAATGATACCGATATTACGCAGGTTCTCTATTCTCGTTAATTCTTTAGTCATTTGGTCTACCATCTGTAGTGGGCGAATGCCTTATTCGCCTCGGCCATCTTATGCATATCTTCTCTCTTCTTCACACTGCTTCCTTCGCCTTTATATGCATCGAGTATCTCATCAGAGAGCTTTATCTCCATGGGCTTGCCCTTTTTCACTCTCGCGAAATTGCGCACCCACCTCATCGCTATCGATACACCGCGTTCGCTTCTAACTTCTATTGGTATCTGATAAGTCGCGCCGCCTATACGCCTCGGCTTAACCTCTATCAGCGGCCTGGCATTATCGAGCGCCTTCAAGAATACTTCCAGAGACCCCTTGCCGGTCTTCTGGGCCAATATATCAAAAGCTCTGTAGACTATTCTCTCGGCCGTGGCCTTTTTGCCTTTTTCCATAACCATATTGATGAACTTAGCTACCGTAACGTTCTTATATTTTGGATCGGGAGTTATCTCTCTCTTTTCGGCTCTACGTCTTCTCATGTCTTTTCCTTAACTTTTGGCTGCTTTGGCGGCAGGCGCTTTTGTCTCTTTAGGCCTCTTGGCTCCATACTTTGAACGTGACTTCTTCCTATTAGCCACGCCGGCCGTATCAAGAACGCCTCTTACGATATGATATCTGACTCCAGGAAGGTCTTTTACTCTCCCGCCCCTGACCAGAACTATAGAATGCTCCTGAAGATTATGCCCTTCTCCCGGTATATATGAGGTGACCTCTATCGAATTCGTAAGCCTCACCCTGGCAACTTTTCTCAAAGCTGAGTTAGGTTTCTTAGGGGTCTGGGTCTTAACCTGCAGACATACTCCACGCCTCTGGGCGCAGCCTTTGAGCGCAGGCGATTTGCTCTTCTTTGTAAATTTTACTCTTCCGAGCCTTATAAGTTGGTTTATCGTAGGCATAATTAGTTCTTCTCTTCCTTCTTTCCTTCTTTTTTACCTTCATCAAAAACATGCTTTACCATATCTATATTCCTGTGGATATCGAAACCTGTTCCTGCAGGAATGAGATGGCCCATGATCACATTCTCTTTTAATCCTCTTAAGTAATCTATCTTGCCGTTAGCCGCGGCTTCGGTCAATACTCTGGTCGTCTCCTGGAAGCTTGCCGCGGAGATGAAGCTCTCCGTATTAAGAGATGCTTTCGTTATGCCCAGCAGCACCGGTGTTGCGCTCGCCGGTTTGCCCTTCTTCTTAATGATCCTCTTGTTCTCGTCTAAATATACATTTCTGTCGACCTGCTGACCCGAAAGGAATATCGTATCGCCGGGCTCCTCTATCCTGACCTTGCCCAACATCTGTCTTACTATAACCTCTATATGCTTATCATTTATCTTTACACCCTGCAACCTGTATACTTCCTGGACTTCATTGACAAGGTATTCCTGTAATTTTTTATCTCCGGAGACCTTCAATATATCCTGCGGAACTACCGGTCCGTCTATGATCTGCTCGCCGGCGAGTATCTTATCGCCCTTATAGACGTTCAGATGTTTTCCGTGCGGTATGAGATACTCTTTCTTCATTCCGGTAGAAGAAGTTACAACGACCCTCTTCTGGCCCTTCTTAGATTCGCCGAACTCCACCACGCCGTCTATTTCGCTTATTATCGCCGGATCTTTAGGGCGCCTTGCCTCAAATAGCTCTGCAACCCTCGGGAGACCTCCTGTGATATCCTTAGTCTTTGTAACGACCCTGGGAGTCTTCGCCAATATATCACCGGCGGTAACGTTGGATTTATCATGAATTATTATATGCGCGCCGGCCGGTATCGGATATATCGCCAAGACTTCGTCTTTTGGATCTATGACAAGTATCTGAGGATGGTAATCTCCTTTGTGCTCCACTATGACCCTGTTCTTAAGCCTGGTAGCGGGATCGAGCTCTTCCTTCATAGTGATACCTTCTTTGATATCTTCAAATTTGAGCTTTCCTGAAACCTCGGTCAATATCGGCACTGTATAAGGATCCCATTTCACGAATATCGTCCCGGCTTTAACCTTCTCACCATCGCCTACACGGATCAACGCGCCCTGAGGCAGCGTATGTCTTTCAAGCTCTCTGCCGTCATTGTCATTAATACTGACCTGGCCGTTCCTGTTCAATACTACGAACTCGCCTTCTTTTCTAGTCTTTACGACCCTCAGGTTATGATTCTTTACAACGCCTTCATTCTTCGATTCTATATATGACTGCTCGACTATTCTCGACGCCGTTCCTCCGATATGGAATGTTCTCATTGTGAGCTGAGTTCCGGGCTCGCCGATAGACTGCGCGGCTATTATACCGACCGCGGTACCTAGATCTACCACGCGGCCTGTTGCCAGATCTCTTCCATAACACTTCGCGCAGACGCCTCGTTTGGCCTCGCATGTAAGAACGCTTCTTATTCTTATCTTCTCTATGCCGGCCTCTTCTATCTTTTTGGCCTTCTCGACCGTTATCTCAGCCCCGGCCTCGACCAGCACCGTATCCGTAATAACGTCGACTATATTATCAAGAGCGATCCTGCCTATTATTCTTTCTGAGAGAGGCACGACCACTTCATCACCTTCGATTATCGCGCTTATCAAGATACCATTGACCGTGTCGCAGTCATCGATGCTGATTATTACATCCTGAGCGACATCTACCAAGCGCCTCGTCAAGTAACCGGAATCTGCCGTCTTCAGTGCGGTATCCGCTAATCCTTTGCGCGCTCCGTGCGTTGATATGAAATATTCGAGAACCGTAAGACCTTCCCTGAAGTTAGCCGTGATAGGCGTTTCGATGATCTCGCCGGAAGGCTTCGCCATCAAACCTCTCATACCGGCAAGCTGCCTTATCTGAAGCTTTGAACCGCGAGCTCCCGAGTCGGCCATCATGAATACAGGATTAAATAGGTCGAGCTCCTGGAATATAAGATCGGATACGTCATCCGTGGTGTGGGTCCATAAGTCTACGATCTTGTTGTATCTCTCTCTGTCGGTTATAAGACCCTTCCTGTACTGATCGTCTATGTGGGAAACGTCCGTCTTTGTCCTGTCGAGATACTCCTGCTTCTTAGCGGGTATCTTCAGGTCATCGATGGATATGGAGAGGCCGGCCTTTGTTGCTTCCTCAAAGCCGGCTTTCTTCAGATCGTCCAATAATTTTATTACAGCCTGGTGGCCCTTTATCTTATAGCATTCGTTTATAACGCCGCTAAGCTTTGACTTGCTCATGACATCATTGAAGAACTTTATACCTTTAGGAAGATGCTGATTGAACAGGACCCTGCCTACCGTGGTATCTATAGAAACTCCGTCTATTGAAACCTTTATCTTGGCATGGATCTGAACTTCGTCGTCCTGGTATGCTACTATAACCTCTTCGGGCGAAGAGAATGACATGCCCTCGCCCTTAGCGCCCGGCTTCTCTTTGGTAAGATAATAACAGCCCAACACTATATCCTGCGTAGGTGTTGTTATAGGCCTGCCGTCCGCAGGCGAAAATATGTTATTTGAAGACATCATCATCAGTCGCGCTTCCATCTGGGCTTCTACCGACAGAGGAACGTGCACCGCCATCTGGTCACCGTCGAAGTCGGCGTTAAACGCGGTACAGACCAATGGATGTATGCGTATTGCCTTACCTTCTATTAATACGGGCTGGAAGGCCTGTACGCTTAAACGATGGAGTGTCGGAGCTCTGTTCAGCATGACCGGATGTTCTTTTATGACTTCATCGAGTATATCCCACACTTCGAGCTTGGCCTTTTCTACCATCTTCTTGGCGCTCTTTATGCTGTGAACGAATCCTTTTTCTCTAAGCTTCTTTATTATGAAAGGCTCAAATAGTTCGAGAGCCATCTTCTTTGGTAATCCGCATTCATTTAATTTTAGCTCGGGGCCGATGACTATAACGGATCTGCCGGAATAATCTACGCGTTTGCCGAGAAGATTCTGTCTGAAACGCCCCTGCTTGCCCTTTAACATGTCGCTCAATGATTTCAGAGGCCTATTTCCGGGGCCGAGGACCGGACGACCATGTCTTCCGTTATCAAATAGTGCGTCGACAGCCTCCTGAAGCATCCTCTTCTCATTACGGATGATGATCTCGGGAGCCTTCAGCTCTATGAGCTTCTTTAATCTGTTGTTTCTGTTAATGACCCTTCTATAAAGGTCGTTGAGATCACTCGTCGCGAATCTTCCGCCGTCTAGAGGAACGAGCGGCCTTAGGTCGGGTGGTATTACAGGAAGTGTCGTCAGGATCATCCACTCAGGCTTGTTGCCCGAAGCCTTAAACATCTCTATGATCCTCAATAACTTAGTGCTCTTCTTCTGGGTATTGTCGCTCTTTGACTCTTTTATCTCTCTCCTGATACTGTCGGTCAGTTTATTAAGATCTACGTCCTTTAAGAGATCTCTTACGGCCTCCGCGCCCATCTTAGCTGTAAATTTATTGCCGTATTTTTCCCTGAACTCTTTATATCTCTCTTCGGGTAGAAGCTCTCCCTTTTTTAACGGCGTATCACCGGGGTCTGTGACTATAAATTCTTCGTAGTACAATACCTTCTCGAGCTCTCTCGAAGTCATGCCTATCAATATGCCTATTCTCGAAGGGATGACCTTAAAGAACCATATGTGCGAAACCGGACATGCGAGATCGATATGCCCCATTCTCTCCCGGCGGACACTCGAACGGGTGACTTCCACGCCGCATCTGTCGCAAACTATCCCCTTGTGCTTTATTCTCTTATATTTTCCGCAATTACATTCATAGTCTTTGGTAGGTCCGAATATCCTCTCACAGAAAAGGCCATCTTTTTCGGGCTTCAATGTCCTGTAGTTGATCGTTTCGGGCTTTCGAACTTCGCCCTTTGACCAGCTCTTTATGATCTCCGGAGATGCTATCTTTATGCTGATAGCATTAAACGGATTTACTTCATCCATGACATGACTCATTGCGTTCTTCAATTACTTTTTTTCCTTTTCGAGATCAGAAGGTGTCTTTCTCTCCATCTTTATATCGAGACACAGGCTCTGAAGCTCTTTCACCAGAACATTGAATGACTCTGGCGTTCCCGGCTTTAAAGTATGTTCGCCTTTTACTATAGATTCGTATATCTTGGTCCTTCCTAAAACATCGTCGCTCTTTACGGTCAAGAGCTCCTGCAGAGTGAATGCCGCGCCGTAAGCTTCCAACGCCCAGACTTCCATCTCTCCGAACCTCTGCCCTCCGAATTGAGCTTTTCCTCCGAGCGGCTGCTGCGTGACGAGCGAATACGGCCCTATCGAACGCGCATGTATCTTATCATCCACAAGGTGAGCGAGCTTCAACATATATATGTAACCGACCGTTACCTTCTGGTCGAAATTCCTGCCCGACAGACCATCGCGTACGATGACCTTGCCCTCAAGCGGTATATTGGCCTTCTTCATCTCTTCTTTTATCTCGACCTCTGTCGCACCGTCGAATACGGGAGTAGCTATATGATAACCCAAGACCTTAGCCGCCCATCCAAGATGGGTCTCCAATATCTGACCTACGTTCATACGGCTGGGAACTCCTAATGGATTAAGTACTATCTCTACCGGAGTGCCATCTTCTAAGAACGGCATATCTTCTTCCGGAAGTATCTTCGCTATAACGCCCTTATTGCCGTGGCGGCCTGCCATCTTATCGCCTACTGATATCTTCTTCTTGCTTGCGACATATACTTTAACCTTTTTCAAAACACCGGGCGGAAGCTCATCGCCTCTCTTTACTCTATCGATCTCTCTCTCAAGCTCGAACGCGAGCTCTTCTATCTGGCTATCCAGGAACTTCACTACTCTCAATATCTCCTGCTCGACTTCCGGATTATTATGTATCTTTATGCTGTCGAGATCGCCCTTCTCCACTATCTTGGCAAGATCCTTAACCCTTATGGTCCTGCCCTGAGCTATCAGAACGCGTCCGGACTCCTGATTTAAAATACTGGAGCCAAGCTTCTGACCGACTAATAATTTATGCAGCTTCTTATGCTTCTCTTCTTTTATCTTATTTATCTGCGTCTCATAAGTCGCTTCGAGCGCCTTTATCTCTTTTAATTCTATCGTTCTTTCTTCTTTAGTCTTCGAGCGCGCGTCGCGGCGGGCGAATACCCTGACGTCTACCACTATACCTTCTACTCCCGGAGAGGCTATCAATGATGTATCTCTTACGTCCCCTGCCTTCTCCCCGAATATAGCGCGCAATAACTTCTCTTCCGGAGAGAGCTCGGTCTCCGACTTAGGCGTAACTTTACCTACCAGAACGTCACCGGGCCCGACTTCAGCGCCGAGCCGGATTATGCCGTTTTCGTCCAAATTACCTAATGCTTCATCACCTACATTGGGTATGTCCCGTGTGATCTCTTCATTGCCAAGACGCGTGTCCCTTGCTTCGATCTCAAACTCTTCTATATGAATGGATGTGAAAACATCCCCGCTTACCAGTTTTTGACTCATGAGAATGGCGTCTTCGAAGTTATATCCACGCCAAGGCATGAAAGCTACCAGAATATTCCTTCCTAAAGCAAGCTCTCCGTCTTTCGTTCCTACGCCATCGGCTATCACCTCACCGGCTTTGATCGATTGCCCGATCTTAACCAATGGCCTCTGATTTATACATGTGTTGGCGTTGGATCTCTCAAATTTTCTAAGCTTATAGGCTTTACCGCTTACCACTATCTCTTCCGCATCGACGCTCGATACGGTGCCGGCTGAGGTGGCTATCACTACCGCTCCGGAATCCTTAGCGGTCCTGTACTCCATTCCGGTACCGACGAAAGGAGCTTCCGGATCCATCAACGGAACGGCCTGCCTCTGCATGTTGGAGCCCATCAGCGCGCGGTTAGCGTCGTCATGCTCTAAGAACGGTATGAGGCTGGCGGCAACGCTCACAAGCTGCTTCGGAGATACATCCATGTACTGTATATCTTTAGGAACTGCTTTGATAAAATCGTCTTTAAAACGGCTGAATACCTTATCGTCCACGAAATGGCCCTTCGCGTCGATCTTCGCGTTAGCCTGAGCTATAATATACATATCCTCGATATCCGCCGAGAGATAATCTATCTTATCCGTAACCCTTCCATTCTCCACTTTTCTGTAAGGGGTCTCGATAAAACCGAATTCATTAAGTTTTCCGTAAGTGCTTAAGCTGGATATGAGGCCGATGTTCGGGCCTTCCGGGGTCTCTATCGGACAGAGCCTGCCGTAATGCGAGTAGTGGACGTCACGGACTTCGAATCCGGCTCTGTCTCTATTTAAACCGCCGGGTCCAAGGCCGCTCAAGCGCCTTTTATGCGTCATCTCGGCAAGCGGATTGGTCTGATCCATGAACTGCGAAAGCTGGCTGCGTCCGAAGAAATCGCGTATAACGCTCGAGATGAGCTTTGCGTTCAAAAGATTATGCGGCATTACGTTGGCCAGATCATAGAGGTTCATCCTGTCACGGCATGCCCTATCGGCTCTTACGAGGCCTATCCTTATCTGGTTCAATAATAGCTCTCCGACGCAGCGTACACGCCTGTTGCCAAGATGGTCGATATCGTCTATATTGGCTTCGCCGTTCTTTACAGCTATCAATCCCTGCAATACCTTTATCAATGTCTCCGCGGTGAGGAGCCTCTCTTCGAGAGAGACCTTCATCCCCAGCTTGCGGTTCAGCATGTGACGACCTACGCCGCCCAGATCATAACGCTTTATATCGAAGAACATCTTATCGACCAGAGTAGCGGCCGATTCAGCCGTCGGGGGATCCCCGGGCCTCATCTTTCTATATATATCGAGCGCCGCGTCTTCTTTTGTCTTATTATTGTCTTTCTTCAGCGTATTTAAAATTTCGGGATATGAATTCCTTAAGACTTCTATATTACGAATGCCGGCATCCCATATCTTGTCTGCCAGCTCTTTAGTTATAAGCTGGTTCTTCTCGGATATCATAACATTCGTCTGCTTATCGACAACATCATGAGCTAAGGCATGCCCTATCAGCTTTTCAAACTGAGAATGCCTCGTAAGTTCGTGCTTATCTATACCGCTGAAAGCTTTCGCTATAGCCTCATCTGTGGAGAATCCGAATACTCTGAGGAGAGACGACGCCAGGAACTTTCTCTTCCTGTCTATATATACATAGAGAACGTCGTTTATATCTATTTCGAACTCTATCCAGGCGCCGCGATAAGGAATGACCCTGGCGGAGAATATCTTTTTGCCCGTCAGGTGCATCTCCTCTTCGAACGATATGCCGGGGGATCTGTGCAGCTGGCTGACCACAACTCTCTCGTCGCCGTTTATGATAAATGTCCCGGTATCGGTCATCAGAGGAATATCTCCCAGATAGACCTCTTGCTCCTTCGACTCTTTCTTAGATTTTAAACGCAGCATCAGCTTTAATGGCGCCGCGTAAGACATCCCCCGCTTCTGGCATTCATATATCTGGTATTTAGGTTTGCCGATACTGTAGCTTAAATATTCCAGCTTATACTCGCCGTCGGAATTCTCTATCGGGAAGACTTCTCTGAATGCGGACTCGAGCCCTACGTTCTTGCGCTTGGACTTAGAAACATCCGTCTGCAAAAATTCCTTATAGGACTCAAGCTGAAGCTCCAGTAGATTCGGAAGCTCGTAGCACTCTTCTATCTTTGCGTAACTTTTTCTCTTAAGCATTAATGACCTTATTTCAACTCGATCTTCGCGCCGGCAGCTTCAAGCTGCTTCTTTATCTTATCGGCTTCATCCTTTGTCGCGCTCTCTTTGATCGTCTTGGGAGCTCCATCAACGAGATCCTTCGCCTCTTTCAGGCCGAGACTCGTAAGTGTACGCAGCTCTTTAATAACATTGATCTTATTAGCGCCGGCATTCACAAGCACTACATTGAATGTCGTCTTCTCTTCTACAGCAGCCGCGCCTGCAGCGCCTGCTCCCGCGCCGGCTACCGCAACAGCGACCGGTGCCGCAGCGGATACGCCGAACTTCTCTTCGAGCGCCTTGACAAGGTCTGCGAGTTCAAGAACCGTCATGGACCCGATGGCATCCATCATATCCGTCATCTTTTTGGTCAATTCCATCTTTGCCTCTTTTGTCTCCATTTTGTTATCTCCCCCCTCTTTCATTCTGTTTATTGCGCCTCAAGGCGCTTCTCTTTACTTACTCTTACCGCGTCTACCACGTATACGAACTTCCTGAGCACTCCGCCCAGTACGCTTACAAAACCGGTTATCGGCGCCTTTATGCCTCCCACTACCTGAGCCAGGAGAACGTCTCTTGAAGGCAGGCTGGCCATCTCTTTGATCTTATCCGCGGCCACAAGCTTACCGTCTATAACCGCGCCTTTTATCTTGAATTTTTCATGAGTCTTTGAGAAATTGACCAGGATCTTTGACGTAGCTACCACATCATCGCCGCTCAGCGATATTCCTACGCCTCCGTCAATAAGCGACTTTGCTTCTTCAAGCTTCAACTGGTCGAGGACAACATTGATCATTGAGTTCTTTACAACAACGAATGTGCCCTTAGTGGCCTTAAGGCTCTTCCTGACATTTTCGAGATCTGAAACCGAGGATCCCATAAAATTGGTGATGAAAAAATTAGGACGCTCCTTAATGTCGTTAAGGATCTCTCCTATCATCCTGTCTTTACAAAGTTTTCCGTATCCCTGTTTTTCCATATTTTTACCTGAATTCGGTTGTATCCAACTTTACCCCGGGGCCCATAGTCGAGGATAGATATAACGACTTTACGTGATGTCCTTTTAGACCGCCCGGATTGGAACTCATTATCGCATCGATCAAAACATGCGCGTTCGAGAATAGTGCTTCTTCCGTAAATGACATCTTTCCCACGGGAGCATGTATACCCGCCTGTTTATCCATCTTAAACTCTATCTTGCCGGCCTTTACCTCTTTTATCGTCTTGGCTGTATCCTGTGTTACGGTGCCGGACTTCGGATTGGGCATGAGACCGCGGGGCCCCAGCACCTTTCCCAGCTTTGCCAGATCTTTCATCATATCAGGAGTAGCGATCGCGACGTCGAAATCGAGCCAACCGGCGCTTATCTTAGCCGCGAGATCCTCGGCGCCTACAAAATCGGCTCCGGCCTCTCTGGCCTTTCTCTCTTCATCCCCTTTGCAGAATACTATGACCCTGACCTTTTTTCCGGTACCATTTGGAAGGGCCACGGTTCCTCTTATGGACGAAGATGCCGCCTGCTTTGGGTCCACATTAAGCTTCGCGGAGACCTCCAGCGTTTCGTCAAATTTCGTCTTTGGAGACTTCTTCATTATCGCTATCGCCTCTTTTAAAGAATATGTCTTGGTCTTGTCGAAAGAGGCATTGACCGCTGTCATTCTTTTTGATATCTTTGTCATATTAAGCCTGTCCTTCTACGTCGATACCCATGCTACGTGCCGTTCCCATGATCATCTTTATAGCCTTATCCATATTAGGTGCGTTCAGATCCTTCATCTTCAGGGTAGCTATCTCTTTTAACTGATCGATAGTGACCTTTCCCACCTTCTCTTTATTAGGGACGCCGCTTGCCTTGGCCAATCCGCACGCTTTCTTTAAGAGAACCGAGCATGGCGGGCTCTTTATAATAAAGGTAAATGTCCTATCCTCGTATGCCGTTATGACTACAGGGAGCGTTAATCCGTCCTGGCCTTGAGTCTTGGCGTTGAACTGCTTGCAGAAATCCATTATATTCAGACCGTGCTGACCTAAAGCCGGTCCCACCGGAGGTGCGGGATTTGCCGCGCCGGCCGGACAGTATAACCTGATAGTCGTCTTTATCTTTTTAGCCATGATTTACATCTTCTCCACTTGCCACATCTCTAATTCGACCGGTGTCGCTCTGCCGAATATAGATATCATGATTTTAATCTTGCCTTTGCCGGCATTAGATTCTTCTATGGTCCCGTTAAAGTTCATGAACGGGCCTTCTGTCACACGCACCGATTCGCCCTTTTCGAACATCACTTTGGGAGTGGGCTTCTCCTTGGCGTCCTTAGCCTGTCTGAGAATAGTATCTATCTCATCGGCTCTTAAAGGTATCGGCTTTGCTCCCGCCCCTACAAACCCTGTCACGCCGGATATGCTCTTGATCATATACCAGCTATCGTCAGTAAGATCCATTTCAACAAGTATATATCCGGGGAAGAACTTCCTCTCGGATATCTTCTTCTTGCCGCCCTTGATCTCAGAAACCTGCTCTATCGGTACCAGTACCTGCGAAATCCCATCGTGGCCCAGCCCCGCTTTTACCTTAGCTTCCAAGGACTTTCTGACTTTGTCTTCGTATCCCGTCTGTGTGTGTATAACGTACCACTGCTTCGCCATTTAGACTCTCGACATTATTATATTCACTACCGATGATAAGACAACGTCACATATACCTATAAATACGGATAAAATGGCCAGGGATACGATAACAACTATCGTAGAACCTATGAGCTCGTCTCTTGTGGACCATGATACTTTGCCCATCTCGAGCTTAACATCATTAAAAAAACCGACAAATTTATTCGCCATAGTAATATCTACCTATCGCTTTTTGTGCCTGACCCCTTACCTATATATATTGATTGTGTATCAATATGGCATCAAGGTGGCAGGAGCGGGAGGAATTGAACCCCCAGTTACGGTTTTGGAGACCGTTGGTTTACCGTTAACCGACGCTCCTAAGACCAGAACTCCCGCCAAAACAGCAGGACTTATTTACCCCTATTTCATTTCCTTATGCGGCGTATGCTTCTTGCAGAACTTGCAAAACTTGCTCCGCTGCAGCTTATCCGGATTCTGTTTCTTGTTTTTTGTAGAACAGTAATTTCTATTCTTACAGACAGTACATTCAAAGGTGATAGCTTCTTGTGCCATTAGTCCGCTCTTTAAACTTTTTTGTATTGCGTATCGGGTATTGTGTATTGCGTCTTATTTTTACTCAATACTCAATACGCTATACTCAATACTAAACTACTCTATGATCTCAGTGACTACACCCGCGCCTACGGTATGGCCGCCTTCACGTATAGCGAAGCGCAGCTCCTTTTCCATAGCTATGGGGGTGATCAATACTACTTCTACCGCGACGTTATCTCCGGGCATGACCATCTCGGTGCCTTTTGGCAGAGTGACTACTCCGGTAACATCGGTTGTTCTAAAATAGAACTGAGGCCTGTATCCATTGAAGAACGGGGTATGACGCCCGCCTTCTT
>Ga0268280_1000513_pt1 | contig 32209 bp, 28 predicted proteins | sample saktaG_9_FD_190139 | JGI IMG/M metagenome (GOLD analysis project Ga0268280, IMG submission 190139) | Saline water microbial communities from Sakinaw Lake, British Columbia, Canada - sak_2011_5_24_40m | ecosystem: Environmental > Aquatic > Non-marine Saline and Alkaline > Saline ...
TACGGCGAAGCAAAACCAAAAATTTCCTTTCCATTTCTTTTTCCGCTTCGCGGTGGAGGGGTGGGGGGAGGAGACGCGAGGAAAATGCAAGGAAATTTTTTGGTTTTTGCACACGCGAGTCCGCGAGCGTGTCCGAGGCGCATTGTATCGCTTCACCACGCAATCGGGGCGTACGGAGAGGTTTAGAGCCACTACGCGCTCCGCGCGTGCGATTAGTCGTCAAAATCCTGCGGATTTTGTCCGAAATACATTCGAACTTCGTCCAATACACACCGCCAAAATTGGAAATCGGAATTGGAAGCCGAAATGGGGTCGGCGCGAAGCGCCGACACAAACGCATTCCCGCCAAGAATTCCCGAATTCAAAAGGTTTTTCCACGCTCCGCGTGGCTCACTCGTTTGCCAATACAATTTTATGAATAATCACACCAGAAAGTTTTTTATATATACTCGCAAATCTACCGACACAGAAGATCGGCAAGTGAGAAGCATTTCGGATCAACTGGCCGAATTAAAGGAATTGGCGGTTAAAGAGCAAATTGATGTCATTGATATTTTTGTGGAAAAACAAACCGCCAAAACTCCGGGTCGGCCAGTATTTAATGAAATGCTTCTCCGTATCGAGCAAGGTGAAGCAAATGGAATTTTGGCATGGCACCCCGACAGATTAGCGAGAAATAGTGTTGATGGTGGAAAAATTATCTACTTGCTCGACACAGAAAAACTTGCCGAACTAAAATTTCCAACTTTCTGGTGTGATCCGACACCGCAAGGCAAATTCATGCTTTCAATCGCTTTTTCGCAATCCAAGTATTATGTGGACAATTTAAGTGAGAATATAAAGCGTGGTAAGCGAAACAAAGTGAAAGACGGAATATGGCCTCAAATGTCTCCACTTGGATATTTAAATGTCGGTGGGAGAATTGTTGTTGATAAAAATATCGCACCTTTAATCAAGAAAACATTTGAGGCATATTCGTCTGGGTCTTTCACTTTGCGGGAGCTTCGCGACAAATTTAACGGACTTGGATTGAAACGAAAAAGCGGAAAGGAACTTGCGGTGTCGAATTATCAAAAACTTTTGAAAAATCCAATTTACACTGGTTTGATGTTGTATAACGGCGAGATACACGAAGGCAAGCACGAACCGATTATTACAAAGAAACTTTTTGATTCCGTTCAAGAAGTGATGATGAGAAAATCTAAACCGAAGTCGCGAGGATTGAAACTATTTTTGTACAGAGGATTTTTCCGTTGCGGAGAATGTGGATGTTTCATTACCACCGAAACACAAAAAGGTCATAACTATTTGCGTTGCACCAAACGGAAAAATCCCTGTTCACAAAAATATGCTCGCGAGGAAATCATCACTTCAGAAATTCAAAAGGAAATCAAAAAAGTTTCTTTGCCAGACGATTGGGCTAAATGGATGATAGCGGAAAATGAAAAGGATAAATTGGTGGAAGCCAAATCGTCTACGCTTTTTGCAGACAACACAAAAGCCGATATTTCTCTTTTGGATTCTAAAATTGAGAAGCTGATGAATGCTTATCTAGAAAACGCTTTGTCGCTCGAAGAATATCGCGATATGAAAAACAAGCTTGTGAACGAAAAACAGCTTCTCAAAGAGAAATTATCGGCTTTTGAGCAAAAAGCGAATAATCGGTTCGAACTTACCGAAAAGTTTTTGAAATACAATATGGAATTGGCAAACGAGTGTACAAATGAAGAAAAACTTCATTTGTACAAAAAAGTCGGTTCGAACTTTCAAATTAAGGATCGAACCGTCTTTTTTGAGCCACGCGGAGCGTGGAAAAACCTTTTGAATTCGGGAATTCTTGGCGGGAATGCGTTTGTGTCGGCGCTTCGCGCCGACCCCATTTCGGCTTCCAATTCCGATTTCCAATTTTGGCGGAGAGGGAGGGATTTGAACCCTCGAGACAGTTTCCCGTCTGCCGGTTTTCGAAACCGGTGCCTTCGACCACTCAGCCACCTCTCCGTTTGTTATTTTATTGTAGAACCGCCAGTTAACGCTAAAACAATAGCATTTTTTGACAAAATCCGCTATAGTTTCAGGTGTGAATGGCCCTATCGTCTAACGGTTAGGACACCGCCCTCTCACGGCGGGAATCGGGGTTCGAATCCCCATAGGGTCACAAAAATTGCAGATTGCCGAAAAACGGCTTTTTGTTATGCACATAAAAAAATCATAAATAAAGACACTCTTTATTTTTCGTTTATACTAAAGAAATGGAAGACTCTAATTTACCGCTGCCTGCATACGAAAAAGAGGAACGTCCGTGGGGTACTTTTGAGCGGTTTACACATGGAGAGCCTACAACTGTAAAAATTATTGTCGTACGAACTGGAGAAGCGCTAAGTCTGCAATCACACACTAAACGCGAAGAATTTTGGCGTGTGTTGGACGGCTCCGGATTTGTTACAGTTGGCGAAACAAGGGTCCCTGCAACTGAAGGTCAGGAATTTTTTATACGTAAAAACACAAAACATCGCGCTGAAGGCGGAACAGAAAATCTGCGATTTCTTGAAATTTCATTCGGCGATTTTGATGAAAATGACATCGTTCGGTATGAAGACAAATATAACCGAGACAAATAACAACTTAACTATTTAACATAAATAACCAATGTGGAATATCTATTTGTAACAGTCCTAATTATTTCAGGCATAGCCTTTAACAACACATGGCTTCTTTTGGCTGGAGTCGTACTTATTCTGATTGTCTTTTTTTGGCGCCTTTACCAATTTCTGCAAAGACGCCGAAGCAGTGTCACAGTTCAAATTCTCTCTCTCACTCGCTCTCCCAAAAACCCAATCCTATTACCTATTCGCGAACACGACTGGGAAAGCGAAGCTGTATTCAATCCAGCGGCACTCTGTATAAACGGACGAGTACATCTTCTCTATCGCGCTCTTGGTTCCGACGGCATCTCAAGAATCGGATACGCTTCAAGCGCCGACGGTATCAATTTTGACGAGCGTCTTCCTAATCCTATTTTTGCGACAGAACAACATTGTGCGCCAATACCTCTTACTCCAAAGAAGTTTCGCAATCCATTCACATCGCCAGCACGCGTGATGTATGACCGAGAACACAATAAATCTGGCGGTGGATGGGGTGGATTTGAAGATCCTCGGGCTGTAGTAATCGAGGACAACGTACACATGACATGTTCAGCATTCAATGGGTGGAGCTCAGTGCGAATGACACTCTCATCGCTACCTACAAGCAACTTTCTCGCACAACTATGGTCGTGGAGCACGCCTACATACCTATCACCAGACGGTGGCATACACAAAAATTGGGTTTTGTTCCCTGAAAAAATCGGGGGTAAATACGCAATCTTGCACAGCATATCGCCACGCATACAAATAGAATACATAGACAAACTTCCACAGGAAGGTGTGGACGGTCTACCAATAAAAAGCATCTATCACCCACGCGCAAAAGACAGACAAGAACATTGGGATAGTTGGGTACGCGGTGCTGGACCTCCACCACTACGCACAAACCTCGGGTGGTTGCTGTTCTATCATGCAATCGAATCGTCCGAACCTGAGCGATACAAGCTTGGGGTTATGTTGCTTGATATAAATGACCCTACAAAAATACTCTACCGCTCTGCGCGACCAATCCTTTCACCCGATATGCAATACGAAAACGACTGGAAGTACGGAATAATCTACGTCACTGGAGCAATCATAAAAGACGGGACATTGTTCATTTACTACGGAGGTGGCGACAAGACTATCAGTGTTGCAACTGCTCCTTTAAACGATTTTCTGGAAGAACTTACACACAATGATAATTTAATCCTTACCGCGCGTACTGTATAATAAAATTATATGTATATCATTAAGCGATACGCAAACAACCCAATACTTGGACCGAGAGAGGCAGTATCATGGGAATCACACGGAGCCTTCAATGGTTGCCCAGTTATGCACAAAGGAAGCGTGCAGATGCTGTACCGAGCACTAGGCGCACCTGAGAATATAGATCACCCTTCTAATGAAATGTCAGTTATCGGCATCACCACCGAAAATGCTACAGGATTGTTCAGTAACCGCCACCCATTTATAACACCTGAAAAAGACTGGGAGAAATATGGTTGCGAGGATCCGCGTGTTACTTTTTTTGAAGGGCAATACGTAACTTTTTATACGGCGCTCGGTGGTTATCCGTACAATGCCAGCAATATAAAAATCGGAATGGCGCTATCTACAGACCTAAATACAATCTCCGAAAAGCGCCTCATTACTCCATTCAACGCAAAAGCAATGGCGCTTTTTCCTGAACGCATAGGCAAAAAAATAACCGCGATACTTACTGTCCATACAGACGAACCACCAGCTCACATAGCTCTTGTACGTTGCGATTCACTCGATGAACTTTCTAAAATTGAGTTTTGGGAGGAGTGGTACGCACATTTGCCAAACCACATACTAAATCCATTACGTAATGAGCATGACCACATCGAAGTCGGTGCGCCTCCGATAAAAACAGAGGCTGGCTGGCTAATCATATATTCATATATTCAAAATTATTATGGTGGAGGCAAACGAGTTTTTGGAATAGAGGCATTACTACTAGACCTGCGCGACCCAGGCACAATTATAGGTCGCACAAAAGGCCCGATACTTGTGCCTGAAACATCGTATGAACAGTACGGTGCAGTACCAAATATTGTGTTCCCAACAGGCGCACTGTTGGAAGGCAACCGCCTCGATATTTATTACGGCGCCGCGGACACCGTGTGTGCAAAGGCATCACTACACCTCCCAGACCTTTTGGATGCAATGATTCCTTCTCGGCGCTCTACGTTCGGTGTTCGTGTGCGGAATAACCCAATAATTACACCGAACGCAGACCACCAATGGGAAAGCAAAGCAACATTCAACGCTGGCGCCATAGACATAGATGGCACTGTTCATATTCTTTATCGCGCACTTTCGCAAGATAATGTATCCACTATAGGGCACGCAACGTCGCGCAATGGCACCACAATAACAAAGCGTTTTTCAGAACCAGTGTATGTACCAAGAGCAGACTTCGAGCTCAAGCATGGCGCTGGCAATTCAGGATGCGAGGATCCGCGCGTTACACGCATTGGCGACAAACTCTACATCACATACACAGCGTTCGACGGTGTCCACCCGTGGCATGCCGCGATTTCTTCCATTTCAGTGAAAGACTTTTTAGCTTGCAAGTTCGATAAATGGACAATGCCACAACTCGTCACACCAGAACCAATAAAAGACAAAGATTTATGCCTGATGCCGTCAAAAATAGACGGAAAATACATGTTAATACACCGCACAGACAATAGCGGTAGCATCTGTGCAGACACAGTTGAGACTCTCGATTTCTCTAAAAACCGACTTGAGCGCTGTATAGAACTTCTTGCTCCTCGCGAAGGTATGTGGGACACCGTAAAGGTTGGTGTAGCTGGCCCGCCGATACTCACAAGTAAGGGGTGGTTACTCATTTACCATGGAGTCTCGCATACAGGTTCCTACCGACTCGGCGCTGCGTTACTTGATGCCAAAGACCCAACAGTAGTACTGTCACGCACAGTAGACGCAATTTTTGAACCACTAGAACAATACGAACTCACTGGTGAGGTTGGGCATGTTGTATTCTCGTGCGGAATGGTCGTTCGCAAAGACGTTCTGCTTATGTATTATGGAGCAGCAGACCGAGTAATCGGAGTCGCAAAATTCTCTCTTAAAAAACTTCTGGGTTATCTTTCACCTACCTCATGTAAATGTGATTGATGTATACTAAACACATGTCTGCAATAATTCCAGAAGTTTTAATATTCGACCTCGACGGCACGCTGACCGAAAGCAAGTCTGCAATGACGCTGGAAATGGGAATCTTAGTTGCACAGCTTATAGAAAAGGTTCCAGTTGCTGTCATGTCTGGAGGAGCGCTCATTCAATTTCAAAGGCAATTCCTACCTGCGTTGCCTGCGTACACCAAACTTGAGCGCCTATACTTATTCCCGACCAGCGCGGCGCAATGCTACGAATTTAAAAACGGTGCGTGGCACGAAGTCTACAATATTAAATTTACACAGGAGGAGCGCGCGCAAATACACTTGGCACTCAACCTCGCATTAAAAGAAACTGGCATGGACACGCCACCAGAACATGTTTGGGGCGAGCGCATAGAAGACCGTGGCGCGCAGATTACATTTTCCGCGCTCGGTCAACAGGCTCCGTATGCAGAAAAAAAGATGTGGGACGTAGACCGTAAGAAACGCGAACCACTCGCAGTGGCACTAATACGAATGCTTCCTGATTTCAACGTCGCAATAAACGCATCAAGTTCGATAGACATAACCAGAAAAGGCGTTACGAAGTCTTACGGCATAGAACAACTATCAAAAAAGCTAAACATCCCCGTCGAAAAAATGCTCTATGTGGGCGACGGTCTATTCCCTGGAGGCAACGATTATATTGTTATACAAACTGGCATACCAGTAAACCCTGTTTCCTCACCTGAAGATACGGCAAACATAATAAGCTCATTCCTTACCAAGTAAGTAATTTTTTATATATAAAAACGGCACAACTTTTTAAAGTTGTGCCGTTGCATTAACTAACGATGACGCCAATAATCGCGGCGTTCTTCTCGACGTTCCTCGCGACGAAGCTGGTGAAGTTCGTGGCACCGCCAGTCATGACGGGTCCAATACCGCCTATCAGCCGGTCTCGTGAGATATGAATCCCTGCACGACTCATGGTGATGACGATAACCATGGTCGACTGGGCGATCCCAATCGGACGCAATAGCGCAACCACCAGAAAGTACTGTTGCCAACAACAAAGCAACAAGAGATGCTGTTTTCGTGTTCATACAACCACCCTCCAAGTTAAAGAACTACCCTCAGATCAACCAAATGCTGATCCATGAAAATTTAATCACAGACATGTATTAAATGCAAGGGGCTTGCTTTTAGTTCCAGTCTGGTGTATCTTTTTCAATTGGATGCTCTTTACAGGCACTCAATGGAGTTGTTTTCTAGTTTGCGATATTTCTTGTTCCCAACCGAGGCTCGTCCCATGAGACCGATACCGAAATCGTTTGAAGATCAGCTGGAAGTGTACCAAAGGAACAAAGTACTTACTCGGATACATCCGATGTATTATCCCGAAAACACCGTTGTTGGAGAGCGTGGCCATGTAGGCGCCAGTTTTGTTTGTTGCTCCGACGGCAACCAGATATCACACATACTGCGCAACGAGGAGGCTTACCTCGCACAGCTAGCTGGTTCGCACAACCTCACAATAGACTCACTTTGTCTTCATACACATGCGATGCACGGTGGTGGACTTGTCCTTGCTGTACCAGAGATGGAGTACGGCGAATTTAACGGGAAAGCCGTCAATCTTCGCACAGCACTACTCTCTCAACTTGAGAGTGGTCTGGAAAAGAAAAGCAATAATGTTGTTGTTATGGTTACGCACGCGATTTGTGCAGGCGTACCAGACAACTTCACCAGCCTCTGCCATTACGTATTCGCTACCGCAGTAGCGAAGCAAGAGGTTGTGAATGAACTTGGATTGAACCGCACACAAGTAATGACGCACGTTCAGTTGTTTCGCGAAAGCGAGCGTAGCATGTACCATTTGGATTCTAGCCTTCTGGCTGAGTTCCACAAAATGTCCTTATTGGACATGAGGATTTTACTACAAGAGTAGAGTAAAAAGACCCGCACACCAACCATGGTGTGCGGGTCTAATTTTTTTAAGACCCACATTATCCACAACAAAGCTGTTGCGTAAAACAATTTCTGGGCGTAAGATAGTATGCGTGTTGATTTGATGAAAATTACGTGTTTCTGAAAACACTTATGTGGCAAACACTAACAAAGATACTACAGACGCCACGCACTGTTATACCAGCGCGTGATTTTATATGCGAGGACACAGAAATACATGCAATTGGCAAACAAATTGAAGAAAAGGTACAAAAGTTGTTTCGTGGTTCTCTAGCCATAAGACAAGTAGACGCAGGTTCCGACAATTCCGCAGAACAAGAATGTATAGCGCTCGGCAATTCGTATTACGATGTCGAGCGTTTTGGCGTTAATTTTGTAGCATCAACCAAACATGCTGATATGCTTATGGTAACCGGCCCGACAACTCGTAACATGCGCCACGCACTTATTCGCGCTTACGAAACTACACCAGATCCAAAAATAATAGTAGCTGTCGGCGATGACGCAATAGACGGAGGAATATTCAAAGGTTCATATGCAATCGTAGGCGGTGTTTCTTCTGTAATACCAGTTGACTTCAACATACCGGGCGACCCGCCATCTCCAAAAGACATGATGTGTCACCTTTTGAGAATTTTGGGAGCAATTGAAGATAATCGTAATAAACAAAAATAATTATGGCTGAATTCTTCTTATCACAGACAGGGTTTATAGTATTGTTTGTAATTTTTGCGCTTGGAGCAATAGCTTCCATGATTGCGCGCCGTTCCGACTCCGACGCCAACATGCTTGGCAATGGTTTTGCAATAATCGGCTCACTATGGGGCGCGTTGTTTGGAGGATTTGCGCTTATTTCAGCAAATCAGACAATGAATTTTGCATTTACAATTCCATTCTCACCACTACCAGCACTAACCTTTTCCGTCGACAAACTGTCGGCATTTTTTATTTTGCTTATATCGTCAGTGGCATTTCTAGCTTCAATTTACGCATTGGATTACGTTAAACATTTTTATAAAAAATACAGTATCGGCGCACTTGGTTTTTTCTACAATTTATTCATAGCTAGTATGTTGCTGGTTGTCACATCTTCAAACGCAATAATGTTTTTGACGGCATGGGAACTAATGTCATTAACGTCATATTTCCTCGTTGTATATGACCGCGCAGAATCTAAAAACACTCAAGCTGGTTTGCAATATTTCGCAATGATGCAAATTGGTACGATATTTGTCGCAGCAGTTTTTGTAATACTCTATAGCTTCACTGGCTCCACTAATTTTTCCGAAATACGCGCTGCAGCTGCAAATATCCCAACACTGTGGCAGGGCATCATATTCGCAGCCGCGCTACTAGGTTTTGGAATGAAGTCAGGTATCGTACCTCTCCATATCTGGCTTCCAGATGCACACCCAGCGGCACCATCTCATGTATCCGCACTCATGTCCGGAGTAATGATAAAAACAGGCATTTACATGCTCATGCGCGTGTTACTTGATTTTTTCCAAGCACCTCCAGTGTGGTGGGGCGTCGTAATTCTGGCAGTCGGCGCAATCTCCGCGCTACTCGGAGTTTTGTATGCGCTCACTGAGCACAACATCAAACGACTGTTGGCGTATCACAGCATAGAAAACATCGGTATAATTCTGCTTGGTCTCGGCAGTGCTCTAGTGTTTTCTTCTTTACACATGCCAGCACTTGCCACTGTCGCCATCATAGCTTCACTTTTCCACACACTAAACCACGCTATTTTCAAATCACTTCTATTTCTAGGCGCTGGCTCTGTTATTTCACAAACCCATACAGCCAACATAGAAGAGTACGGTGGACTTGCTCGCACAATGCCTTACACAGCATTTTTCTTCCTCATTGGTTCTATGGCAATTTCAGCTCTTCCACCATTCAACGGTTTTTTCAGCGAATGGCTAACTTTCCAGTCACTTTTTGCAGGGATACTCAACAACACAAATGGAATGATGCTACAGTGGGCATTTCTTATTGCTGGTGGCGCGCTAGCTCTAACAGGAGGTTTAGCTCTCGCCTGTTTCGTTAAGGCATTCGGCGTAACGTTCCTCGCGCGACCACGAAGTACACACGCACAACACGCACACGAGTCTGGAATCTTCATGCAAATCGGCATGGGTGCGCTCGCTCTTTCCGCCTTACTTCTTGGAGTATTTTCAGGAGCAGTTACTGGAGTACTGCAAAGTGTCGGAGCAACATTTTTTCCAATCTCATCAGCCGTCGCGCCAGCACTATCAGCGAACACCTCCGCAATATCCTTACAAAATGGTTTTGCATTTGTGTCAGGTATAAACTTATTCCTATTAATGTTAATCGCAATACTCTCCACTGTTATTGCTAGCGCCTATGTAGTCTATCGCAAACAGCGAATAATTGAAGGCACAACATGGGATTGTGGAACACCTGCGACGCCACGTATGGAACTCACTGCGACGGGCTTTTCCCGCACAATCATAACAATATTCAAGGCGGTGTTGCGTCCACGTCTGCATATTTCCACTACATATAAATACGGGGAAAGCTATATGCCACTATCCCGCTCCGCCGAATTTTCTGTAACCGACATCTTCCGCTCTTATTGCTACGAACCAGTTTCATCTTTTGCACTCGGCGCGTCCGCACAAATAAAAAAGATACAAAGTGGCAACATTAACGCATACTTCCTCTACACATTTATCGCCCTTATCGGTATTCTGTGCATAACAACACTATAATTTTATGACATCAACTTTCGCAATCATCGCTCAACTCTTACTCGTACCGGCTTTATCACCGCTTTTCATCGGAATAATCCGCAAGATAAAAGCGCGTATGCAAAACCGCCACGGCGCAAGTATATTCCAGCCGTACCGCGACCTAAATAAGCTTTTCCACAAAGACGAAATAATAAGCTCAGACGCAACATTTATATTTCGCATCGCACCATATATGGTCTTTGCAGTAACGCTTGTTGTTGCTATATCTATTCCAATTATTACCACATTCATTCCACACTTCGGCACGAGCGATTTGCTCGCTGTAATGTACATGTTGGCGTTCGGAACATTCTTTTTAGCGCTTGGAGGTATTGACGTTGGTGGTCCGTTCGGCGGTTTCGGCGCGAGTCGCGAGATGACAATTTCAGCACTCGCAGAAGGTGGTTTAATCTTCTCTTTGTTTGCAGTCTCTTGCATGGCAGGTACAACAGATTTACTTTCAATTCCACACGCGCTTCTTGCATACGGGTCAACCGCAACACTAGCAACAGTGCTGGCATTCTTCGGTTTCTGTGTCGCACTGCTCGCGGAAAATATGCGCTTCCCATTTGATAACCCATCGACACATCTAGAACTCACAATGGTACACGAAGCTATGATCATAGAATATTCAGGAAAGCGTCTTGCTCTTATGGAGTGGGCATCCGCAAATAAACTTTTTATCTTTATAGCGCTCGGCGCCAACATGTTCTTTCCATACGGAATAGCAGCTAGCGCAGACTTAAGTGCAGTTATAATTTCACTTGGCATATTACTTGCAAAAGCGCTACTATTTTGTATCGCAATAGCCGTTATAGAATCCACGACGGCCAAATTGCGCCTTTTCCGACTACCAGACCTGCTCTTTCTTTCTTTCATCGCGAGCAGTTTGGCGATTATATTTACAATTTAGATTCTAAACATTATGACACTCTCTCTCACATACTTCCTGATAAGCTTATTCTTTTTTACGACAATAAGCATGCACGCTGTTCGGAAAAACGCGATTCTTGTGGTGCTGTACGCGGTTCAATCGCTCGCTGTTGTACTTTTATTGATGTACGGCGCGTGGCTAGACCAGTCAATAATCCTATCTATTGTTGCGTTATTTGCGCTCTTGGTAAAAACAACTCTTATACCGAGATTTTTTGGAATGCTAATCAGTAAAAATCTAATAACCTTCTCTTCAAGTACATATCTAAAACTTCCAATAACAGCTCTTATTGTTGCGGGGCTTGCTGTATTACCGAGTACTCACGTATTCGCTCCGCTTCTTGCTATCGCTCCGCAACACGCACATGAAATCGCATTTTCGCTTGGCGCATTTTTTATATCGTGCTTCATGTTAGTAAATCGGCGAGACGGCATGTCACAAATGATAGGGCTACTGTCTTTGGAAAACAGCATTGTGGCATTCGCTTTCTTCGCAGGTCTTGAACAATCCGCCATGTTGCAAATCGGGATTATTTTCGACGTTCTGGTTTGGGTCTTTATAGCAACACTACTGGCGTCGCTGGCATACAAACAATTCGGAACACTTGATACAGACACAATGCGTCATCTTACTGAATAATATAATTTTATGAACACACTTCTAATAATCATCGGAGCGCCTATAGTAGCAGCAATAGTCGCTACCCTTTCCAAGAAAATCACAGCGATTGAGTACACCTCTGTTTCCGCCATAATATTGTCTACGGGCGCAACACTCTTTCTCGCTCCAAGCGTGGCAAAATATGGCATTGTAGTATTTTCATCAATCTTTGCTGTTGATGCGCTTTCCATGATTGGAATGTTAATAACATCAGTAATTGGATTGGCCGCAATGATTTACTCTGTCGGCTACCTACGCGATGAAGTAAAGAAGGAAATAATTGGACACAGTCGCGTGCGCCAGTATTTCGTTCTGATCAATCTTTTTATCGCTGCGATGCTTCTTGCGTGCGCGTCTTCAAACCCAGTGATAATGTGGTTAGCTATTGAGGCGACAACTCTCTCTACGACATTCCTTATTAGTTTCTACAATAAAGCAACTGCCACAGAAGCAGCGTGGAAATACCTTCTCATAAATTCACTCGGACTCTTGCTTGGATTCTTCGGCACACTCTTGTATCTAACAGCAACCGCTACGGCTCCTGAAACATTCAGCACATGGCAAACTCTTGTCGCAAACTCTGCATTTCTAAACCCTGACGTAGCACGCATAGCATTCGTATTTATATTGATAGGATATGGCACGAAGGTAGGTCTTGCACCTATGCATACATGGCTTCCTGACGCGCACAGCAAAGCGCCAGTTCCAATAAGTGCTTTACTCTCAGGCGTACTACTTAACATAGCTCTAATTGCAGTTTTGCGCTTCAGAGCAATAACGGACGCGACTGCAGGTGGTGATTTCACACAAAACCTACTAATCGCACTTGGTCTTTTCTCTATCGTTATAGCAGCATGCATTATTCTTATACAAAAAAATTACAAGCGCATGCTGGCATATTCAAGTATTGAAAACATGGGAATACTCGCTCTCGGTTTCGGTTTTGGAGGCGTGGCAACAATCGCCGCACTACTTCACATGATCTACCACTCACTAGCAAAATCAACACTATTTCTGTCATCGGGTAACATATTCCTAACATACAGTTCAACAAAGATAGCAAAAATACGCGGAGTGCTCACGTCTTTACCTGTAACTGGAGTTGTATTCTTCACATGCATACTAGCCATAGCGGGATTGCCACCATTCGGCATATTCTTCACAAAACTCTACATACTGTTTGCAGGAGCAGGTGCGCATCCGTACATTGTTGCAACTGCGCTAGTAGCTTTTGCAATCGTTTTTATAGGATTCCTACGCCACGCAACAGGAATGTTATTCGGCGAACCGACGGAGGACATAATACCAAATATTGAGCGCGACCGTCTACTTATAGCCGCGCCAATTATCCTTATGACTTTACTAGCCACACTGAGTGTGTACTTGCCAGAAACTCTCGCCACGTTACTCATGAATGCGTCCAAACTTATATAAACTTTTATGAAAACACACATGAACAACGACTTACTAAAAACATTCGTTCCACAAGGATACGACGCCGAATTTCTATGCGGTACAGCGACGATAAAAATTCCGTCCGAACAAATCATAGAGATAGCGCGCGCAATGTATGCCGACGAAAGATTGTCATTCAAATCGATTACAGCAACGGACGAACGCGTATCGCACGGAAATTTTAGAGTGTTGTATATATTCGGCATCAAAGGCTCCGACCAGTTTGTTATTCCATATATTGAGCTCCGCGATACGGAAGCGTTCCCGTCTATTTCACCATTCATTCGCGAAGCAGGAAATTTTGAATTAAAGATACGCGCACTAATGGGACTCATTCCAGAAGGACATCCAGACCATCGCCGCTTAATCCTGCACGAAGCATTTCCTGATAAAACATACCCACTTCGTAAAGATTTTTCCGAAAAGGATTTAGGTGATGTTGAAAAACAAACAGGTACGCCTTTCAAATTCCAACAAGTAAACGGAGAAGGTGTCTACGAAATTCCAGTAGGACCTATTCATGCTGGAATCATAGAACCGGGGCATTTTCGTATTTCTGTAATGGGTGAAGAAATTGTATACCTAGAACCACGACTTGGTTTTGTCCATAAGGGTAGCGAAAAAATGCTTGAACGACTATCGTTAGCAAACAAAATACGACTATCTGAAAAAATCTCAGGCGACACGTCCTTCAACCATTCTCTCGCCTTTTGCCAAGCAGTAGAAAAGTTAGGAAACATAGACGTTCCACAGCGCGCCGAGTATTTACGTGTCATTTACGCAGAGATCGAGCGCCTAGCAAATCACATAAGCGATGTTGGTGGTATCCTTTTGGATACAGGTTTCAACTTCGGCGGTGCGGCTGGAGCAAGATTGCGCGAACAAGTTATGCGTATAAGCGAAAAACTTGCAGGAAACCGTTTCCTGCGCGGGATAAATACCGTGGGTGGAGTCACTAAAGACATAGATACTAAGAGCGCGGAACACATTGTTAAACAGATCAACTCTATACGAACCGACCTCAATGAGGTTATAGATATTGTTGAGCAAAGTGCGCTGGTGCTAAATCGCCTCAAGACAACAGGCACAGTCCCAGCTGGTGCTTCTGTGTACGGCGCACGAGGCATAGCTGCTAGATGTGTAGGCATAATGCGTGATGCACGCGCAGACCACCCGTACGCTGCGTATGGTAAGCTAAAATGTCCTGTAACACTCGAGCAGGCTGGCGATGTGTACGCTCGCTTCCACATGCGGACAAAAGAAATAGAGAACTCTTTTGCTCTTATTGAACGCGCGCTAAAAGACATACCTGCAGGAGCCATAAAAACCGATGTTGCACATATCTCGTTGCAAAAAAATGCGTGTGCGGTAGGCATTGCCGAAGGACATCGTGGAGAAAATGTATATTTCGTAGCCACAGACTCACAAGGCGAAATTTCTCGAGTAGACATCACAGACCCGTCATTCCTAAATTGGGACGTAATAGGTACCGCCGCCCCCGGCAACATCGTCCCCGACTTCCCTCTCGTAAACAAAAGTTTTGGTCTCTCCTATTCAGGATACGATGTGTAGCAGATGGTCTAGTGTTTAAAAAAACGGCCTTGCAGAAAACTGCAAGGCCGTTTGTTCTTCTAGTTTTTCGTGATTACCTCCTCTGAAGAAACAATGTTATCTCCGTCCCAGACGAAACCCTGGGTGCTACTACGAAACCACATCTTCTTGTGCACAACTATCCTAGCACCAACACCCAACACCGCCACCACACCTACAACTTTGTTGTCGGACAAAACATTAGCTGGCTTCAACAATTTAACGAATCCAGCACTTGTATCAATACGTGCAGAGACGTTTGCGTAAGGAAGTAGCCTATACGCCAAAAACAGTAGGCAATCCATTGTCTCTACTTTAGACTGTATGATTTGCAAAGCCCCACTGCCTACATCGCACACAACAGAAAAATGGTCGTCTTGCAACAACATTTCTTCAGCGTTACGACCAGCGACCATCTTTACATCTTCATCAACATGGACTCCCACATTCCGTCCAAGGAGTCGATATGACGGACTTGGTTTTGTACTAAAAGACCAAGATTGCTTGCCACCCTCTGGTTCAAGTATGACGTGCCTCATCTGTATTACCCTCTATTTTGTACAAGAACTGTGCAACCAACATAATAGCAAATATCTAAATACAGTCAAATTATATTAACTGAAGATTAGTAGCTTCTTAATTTCTTTGCTTTATCATGTGTACGAATACGCTCAAGGGCTTTTGCCTCAATCTGACGTATACGCTCGCGCGTAACACCAAACTTTTGCCCGACTTCCTCAAGTGTGTGGTACACACCGTCTTCAAGTCCGTGTCGTAATTTCAAAATCTCACGCTCTTTTGGTGAAAGGTCATCAAGAATCTCTTTTACTTGGTCGGTAAGAATACGGCGAGCAACTTCTTGTGCTGGTGAAAGAATAGATGTGTCCTGCACGAAGTCACCAAGCACTGATTTACCATCGTCATCATCGCCACCAACAGGACTCTCCAACGACAAGGTATCCTGATCAATCTTTTCAATCTGATATATTTTGTCTACATCAATTCCCATTTCAAGAGCGATTTCTTCTGGCATCGCGTCACGACCCAAATCCTGCGCTAGTCGGCGCGACACCTGCTTGTATTTAGCAATGGTCTCAACCATGTGTACTGGAATACGAATAGTTCGACTTTGGTCGGCAAGCGCGCGTGTAATTGCTTGGCGAATCCACCACGTCGCGTACGTGGAGAATTTGTAACCTCTTGTATAATCGAATTTATCTACAGCCTTAAACAAACCGAGGTTTCCTTCCTGTATCAAGTCCAATAAAGTTAGGTCTGGAGAACGGCCAACGTAGCGCTTAGCAATCGAAACCACTAAACGCAGGTTAGCACGTGCCAGAAGGTTTTTTGCCTCTTCTTCACCGTCCATAACACGCTTCGCGAGGTCGCGCTCATCTTTAGTATTTAACAACGGATACTTCCCTATCTCACGCAAATACATTTGAATTGAATCATATTGACTCTCGCCAGATGAGGAATATGCATCGGTAACATCATCATGCACCTCAAGCATTCCACCACCTTCAAGCACGTCTATATGCGCCGTAGATAATTTCTCGTACAAATCTTCTAGAAAAGAAACATCGTTTTCAATGTTTGGAAAACTTTTTAAAATTTCGTCGTATGTAACAAAACCACGCTCACGGCCACGAGCCAGTAGAGTTGTAGACTTTTTATCCTGCTCTGATTCGGATGTAGATTTTATTTTTTTAACTGGCGGTCTTGTGCGTGACGATGTTGTAGATTTGTTTTTAGCATCAGCGCCAGTTGATTTTACTTTTGGCGCCAGTGAAGCGCGACGAGTTGACGCAACCTCGCGAAACTTTTTTGCCTTTTGTACTACGGAACGCACAGCTGGACGCTTCACTGCTTTCTTGTTCTGAGCTTTTTTTACTGATTTTGTTGTTTTTGTAGACTTCATAACTGGTTGTTTTTTAGTGGACTTGCCTACAGGCTTCTTTGCCGGCGCAACTTTCTTTTTTGATTTAATTCCAGTCTTCATAACCATAATGCCGATACTATAACACACCACGTCACAAAAATCCACCAAATAACCCGCTGTTGATAACCTATGCATGCATAGATTATCAACAGCGGGTTATTTGGTCAGTAATCAATAATAACAAGACTATTTTGCTTTTTCAGAAGTCACCGCTTCGCTATCAACAGTAACAGTCTGAGAACCCTGCAATATATGCATTCTACCGTTACCATAAGGATCTTGATAGGGTTTAAGTCCTGAAATGTAATCAACACCACGATTCATATCCCATGCGGAACGAAATTCTCCACACGCCATACCAATCCAGAATACTGCCAATACCCCTATAAAAATAAGCATTATCTTCCAAACATGACCCGCTACACAACTATGGCTACATGGTCCTGAGTGCGACATACTGGACATACCAACCGGGCATAACCCCATCATCTTACACATTCCACTTTCACCATGCTTGTGGCATTCACAATCGCACCGCTCGCCCTCCATTTTTCCAACTTCTTTTGTCATAAAATTATTTATTTTTATAAGATAATAATTAATATTGTCTTTTATAGCGTACCACATACCTACGCACCAAAAACTTCAACAGTGGAAAACTTTATTTAAAGATATATATTTCTACATAATAAACGCGCAACAAAACCCCGTACTTTTCAGTACGGGGTTTTGTTTACACAAACCAAAACTACTCGCGACGAGGAGCCTTAGGACGTGCTTCTGAAACGGAAAGTGGGCGACCACCGAAATCTTTTGCATTTAGCATAGAAATAGCGTTGTTCATTCCCTCTTCTGTTGCCATCTCAACGAAGCCGAAACCTCGTGAGCGACCCGTTTCGCGTTCAATGACAATAGAAGCCGAAACAACTTCTCCGGCCTGTGCAAACAGGTCGCGAAGCTCTGCATCAGTCGTACGGTACGGAAGACCGCCGACAAACAATTTATGTGGCATATTATGCGCGAAAACTTAGAATACTCATAATTTCGAGTAAGCCGACCTCTCCGCGTGCTACTGCTCACAGGAGAACTTATCACGAACACAATTATGCTAGCATGCTTTTTCTGCTCGTACAACGGAACTGTTGATAATTACCCGCTTGCTACAAACTGCACTTAGCGATACTCTTGACGTATGAGCGCCGATGCTATAGATACACATGACGAAAGCGTTAAACCTACCAACATTAATGTACATGATGCGGAAGAAATCATTGCCCTGATGCAGTCACCAACAACAGAAGACAAGGAACTTGTAACCAGCGCATACATATTTGCATCAACTGCACACTTCGGACATAAACGCATGTCTGGAGAGCCTTACCTTACGCATCTAGTGGCAACCGCTGAAGACCTAGCGCGCATAGGTATGGGTGCCAAAACCATATCCGCAGGACTTCTGCATGACTGCGTTGAGGACATGGGCGTTGATCCTGAAATCATAGAAAAAGAATTCGGAAAAGAGGTGCGCTTTCTTGTAGAGGGGGTTACCAAGCTTGGTAAGTTTAAATACCATGGTGCACAAAGACATGTAGAAAGTCTGCGCAAATTACTCGTCGCAACTTCACAGGATGCGCGTGTTCTTGTGATTAAACTCATGGACAGACTACATAACATGCGGACCCTTGATTTTGTTAAGCCAGAAAAGCGCCTCCGTATTGCACTTGAGACACTAGACATATACGCCTCGATTGCACACCGCCTCGGCATGGGTGTGGTGCGTCGCGAACTTGAAGATCTCGCTTTTCAATACGCATATCCAAAAGAATACGTCTCAACAAAAGCACTTCTCACTGAGCACGAAAAAGAGATAAACGCCACACTAGAAGACATGGTACGACGATTAAAACAGGAAATGGCTGCAGAAGGCATTACTTCTTTTGAGACTGAATGTCGCGTCAAAGGTCTATACAGTCTATGGCAAAAGCTTCAGCGCAAAGGTGGAGACATACAAAGTATTTACGACATATCTGCGATTCGCGTCATTGTGAACTCTGTTGCAGAATGTTACCGCGTGCTAGGTATTGTTCATAAATTATGGCAACCTCTTCCTAATAAAGTAAAAGACTACATAGCGTCCACAAAACCAAATGGGTACCAAAGCCTACACACCACGGTATTCACAGGCACAGGCGGTATTATCGAAGTACAGATACGCACACGACAAATGCACGATGAGGCGCAGTACGGGATAGCCAGCCATGTTTTATATAAAGAAAACCCACAAGGAAGCACTAGTAAGCCATCAAGTTTTGATTGGATTAAAAGCTTAATACCGGGTTTTGGTAAAACAAAATCAACGACAGAAGATACCCAAGAGAAAGAATCTGGTGAAAAAACGGTTCATAAAGAACTCCATTACGGACCGCGTGGATATCCTGAATGGATATCTAAACTTGGAGAATACAGCACTGATCCTGAATTCGAAACTCTTATAAAAACCGATTTATTTTCCCAGCGTGTTTTCGTATTCACTCCAAACGGTGACGTCGTAGATTTACCTGTCGATGCAACGCCGATTGATTTCGCGTACGCAATACATTCAGATATCGGAAACCACGTCGCGGGAGTAAAGGTAAACGGTAAAATGGCACCACTTAACACCAAACTCCAAAACGGCGACATTGTTGAAATTGATACAAAAAAATCTGCGCATCCTACTACCAAATGGCTCAATATGACAAAAACATCAATGGCGCGACGTCACGTCCGCAACGCACTGGAGGAAAACACAAATAAATAGAAACACAAAAAACCGCGCCTACTGTAGGCGCGGTTTTTGTGTTTGCTAAATACAAACTAAAGCATTTGCGTGGATTATTTAAGCTCCACTTTTGCACCTGCTGTTTCGAGAGCTTTCTTAAGAGCCTCTGCTTCGTCTTTCTTCATTCCTTCCTTAACAACACTAGGCACTGCGTCTACAATGTCTTTAGCCTCTTTCAAGCCAAGTCCAAGAGCCTCTTTAACTGCCTTAATAACCTGAACCTTCTGCGCACCAGCTTCAATGAGATGCACATTGAAAGATGTCTTCTCTTCAGCTGCTACACCCGCACCCGCTGCAGGAGCTGCCGCAACTGCTGTTGCAGAAACGCCAAACTTCTCTTCAAAAACCTTTACCAACTCGTGGAGCTCAAGCACTGAGAGTTTTTCAATTGTCTCAACAATGGTCTTAAACTTTGCTGGCACTTCAACTACTTTATTCTCTACGGCTGTTTCATTTTCTGACATATTATTAGTGTTAAGTTATTAGTCTTTCCTACCCCCTCTCCTTGTGAAGGAGAGGGCTGAGGTGAGGTGCATTTGTGTTTGTGTTTGTGTTTGTATCTGCATTTGTGTGTGTTTGTCTAAAAACCACCACACCCACCCCTACGCCACCACCGCCTCTTTCTTCTCCGCAATCTGACCAAGAGCAATGACGAGCTTCTGAATCGGACTGTTGATAACCTGCACAAACTGTGCGCGCAAAATTTCGATTGGTGGGATATTTGCTATCACAGCCATCTCAACCGCACCAACATAACGTCCACCGAACACTCCACCCGCGAACGAAAGCTGTTCGGAAAATTTCTTTACGAACACCGAAAGCTCACGAGCAGGCGTTAGAACGTCGTCGCCATAGGAATACGCAATAGCGATTTCTCCCGCCAACTCTGGTGCAACACCTTCAGGCTTTATTTCATCAAGCGCGCGCTTGATGAGTGTCTTTTTTGCAACTGTGTAACCAACTTCTTTTGCGTGCAATCCTTTGCGCATTTCGTTGACTTGCGCAACAGTGAACTTATTGAATTGTGCAAACACAATAGTCGGCGACTTCTTTGTGATACCACGAACCTTGTCTAGTATCTCCTCTTTCTTTTGTTTACTTATTGCCATAATCTTCGACATAAATGCACACTTGTGAATAATTCCCCCGCCAAAAATGACGAGAATATAAAGCAGAGACGCTCTCGTCGTATACGCAAAACGCTTACACAACAAAGGAGTTTCGACCTCGGCAGGCATCCCTTTCGGAACATTAAACCGCTTTTCGCGGAACCCGCTGTCTTGAGCCCTATAGCCACACTATAGCAGAAAACCCCAAAACAACAACCTCTACGCTCTATTTTGCTAAACCATCACACCTATCATTCGGTAATAGGTTTATGTTTTAGGTCTACCCCCCTCTCCTTAAAAAGGAGGGGGGTAGCTCACAAACCCAAAACGCACAGAACTTTACTGGATGATGGGTGCGGGGGTTACTTATTTTGTGCCGGGAAGAGGACTTGAACCTCCATGAGTTGCCTCGCCAGTTCCTAAAACTGGTGCGTCTACCATTTCGCCATCCCGGCATAATATTTCAACTGTAAATTCCCGCTCGCACTGTGTGCAGACACAGTGCTCCAGTCCAGAGGCCTGGGCGGGAATTTTCCATTACATGGACGGTACAGGTCTCACGTCTCACTTCGTACTCGCAAAGCCTCGTACTCGTTGCGACATGCTCGACCTCTTCAATTCCCGCTCGCACTGTGTGCAGACACAGTGCTCCAGTCCAGAGGCCTGGGCGGGAATTGAACCCGCGCGTCGCGGTTTTGCAGACCGCTGCGTTACCACTTCGCCACCAGGCCTTCTATGACATTCTACCACGGAAGAGAATTACAACAAAATGTGATATAAATAATATGCGCCGGGGTGATGGAATGGTAGACATACGGGACTTAAAATCCCGAGACCTAAAGGTCGTGAGGGTTCGAGTCCCTCCCCCGGCACACAAATACAAAAGAACTCGGCGCAATTGCGCCGGGTTCTTTTGTATTTGTGTGCCGGGGGCTAGAAAGTTAGTCCTGTGATACTAGTAGTAGTAGCGCTAATTCCAGTCTCGGACTGCACCAGACCAATAAGAGCATAAACAGAGAACATAACTGTTAGACCGATTATCCCGTTAATCATCATCTGCAACCCGGCACCTTTATCATCAACACCACCACCTTTTATATATTTCACAATACCAAAAAAGAAATACGCAAAGGCTGCTGCGAACGCTATTGGGATAAGATAAGTCCTGATAACGCCCAAAACGTCTGTTAAAAACAAAATTGATGTTGCTAATGCCATATAAATTTTACTAATTACTAATTACTACTCCAGTGTACCACTCTGTTTGCTCGAAGCACAAGTTTTACGTGTGTGGATATCTTATACCATCACAAACTAATACAATCCGCGATCAACTACATCACAACAAGCTGTGAGGCGTAATGCTAGCTTATGGCGTTAGACAGACCAAGTTGTACGAGGTAGATTGATTCATTATTCAGACTGACAATTATACCCGAGACAAAAGATCTGTTAAACTGAATAACGAGCTTGAGGAATTATTATCAAAAAAATCACACGGCTCGGTAACCACATCATGATCTATAGTATGGAAACCATCAAAATAACGACCGAACAGCCACCACAATGGATACTCGACGCGGTAAAACCGTGGGGCGTAGATTTTGGAACTGGCAAGGTTGCTTTTACGGTTGGCGACACGGTGCATATAGGTTGTGGCGTGGTACCGAAGATATTGGGCGCACATGAGGCTATCCACATTAAACAACAAGTAGCCATTGGTTGGGAGGCGTGGTGGAAAAAATACATCAGCGACGAGGCATTTCGAATCGAGCAGGAAGTGGATGCATACCGAGGACAGTACGCGTTCGTAGTCTCAAAGATAAAAAGCCAAAACACACGGTTCAATTACTTGCGCCAATTTGCGGAGGATTTAGGTAGTGGTATGTACGGCAAACACTTGTCGCTATTCGAGGCCATGCGCATTATTCGAGGTGGCAAAATATAATTGATATTATACAATCCATGTCTGCCCCCTCTCCTCTCGGAGGAGAGGGGGCAGCTCATCAAACCCAAATGGAATGGTAGACATACGGGACTTAAAATCCCGAGACCTAAAGGTCGTGAGGGTTCGAGTCCCTCCCCCGGCACACAAATACAAAAGAACTCGGCGCAATTGCGCCGGGTTCTTTTGTATTTGTGTGCCGGGGGCTAGAAAGTTAGTCCTGTGATACTAGTAGTAGTAGCGCTAATTCCAGTCTCGGACTGCACCAGACCAATAAGAGCATAAACAGAGAACATAACTGTTAGACCGATTATCCCGTTAATCATCATCTGCAACCCGGCACCTTTATCATCAACACCACCACCTTTTATATATTTCACAATACCAAAAAAGAAATACGCAAAGGCTGCTGCGAACGCTATTGGGATAAGATAAGTCCTGATAACGCCCAAAACGTCTGTTAAAAACAAAATTGATGTTGCTAATGCCATATAAATTTTACTAATTACTAATTACTACTCCAGTGTACCACTCTGTTTGCTCGAAGCACAAGTTTTACGTGTGTGGATATCTTATACCATCACAAACTAATACAATCCGCGATCAACTACATCACAACAAGCTGTGAGGCGTAATGCTAGCTTATGGCGTTAGACAGACCAAGTTGTACGAGGTAGATTGATTCATAATTCAGACTGACCATTATACTATATGAAGGATAATTGGTGTTTTTGGTAACCAAAATTCGCTGATAAGAAGATAAGATAATCAAAAGACCAAAACCTTAAACCAGAATTCACCTCACCCCAGCCCTCTCCTTAAAAAGGAGAGGGGGTAGCTCAAACCCAAAACGCACAGAACTTTACTGGATGATGGGTGCGATGGGACATACAGTGAGAATAAAAAGGAATACTTTAGAGCAAAAACAACGTAAAAACGAGATATTAGACGCGGTAGTTGAGACAACCAACATTACCAGAAAAGGAGCAATTTACGCATATTAACAAAAACGTGACCTGTGCCACACAAGAACGCGCAGTAGTCGGTATATTAGACCAGTCCCCAAAGAACTACAGCGTAGATGTGAAGATGCTATTGAAAGTGGCTATTGCGCTATTTTCAATAGCAATTGCACTTGTAATAATTACAAAACCAATCAATCCCCAGATCATAAGGCTTTTCCCTTCTTTTGGATCGACACCAGAACTTAAATCCCTAATGAATTTAGCTATACCCACAATAAATACCAACACAGCAACAGCAAGAAGAAGCGTCATTAAAGGATTTATTATATAGGCCACGAGTTTTATCTTAAGTTGTTCTGCTGTCATAATATAGAGATAGAAAACTACATTGACTACTAATAAATTGTGGATCTTGGGACTAGAACACTGAGAGGTCTGGGGCAGACAGTGCGCCACCGGAGGTGATATCAAATTCACTTAAAATTAGCAAAATAAGACCATAAACAGAGAACATAACTGTTAGACCGATTATTCCGTTAGTCATCATCTGCAACCCGGCACCTTTATCATCAACACCACCACCTTTTATATATTTCACAATACCAAAAAAGAAAGCCAGAAGGGCTCCCGCGAATATTATTGGTATAATATACGTGTTAATAATTCCTAGAAGATTTACTATTATGTCTTTTAACGTTGGCACCATATTAAAAATCAATTACTACTACAGTGTATCATTCTGTTTGCTTGAAGCACAAGTTTTATGTGTGTATATTATACAATACCAAATTAAGATATCTACAGACTCGCCTGTAAGTTCAACACTCAAGTGCAACACCTATAATCTTGTAATGGGTTTTGGTTTATGTCTGCCCCCTCTCCTCTCGGAGGAGAGGGTTGGGGTGAGGTGAATTGAATTTTTCTTAATCAAATCCTATATTATGAAGGATAATTGGTGTTTTTGGTAACCAAAATTCGCTGATAAGAAGATAAGATAATCAAAAGACCAAAACCTTAAACCAGAATTCACATCACTCTCTCTCCTTTTTAAGTAGAGGGCATAAGCTATTGCGCAAAATAGCCAGTCAGAAGACGTACACAAAGAGGCAATAGCCACCACGCCAACATGAACAGAAACATAAATGCAGTGAAGCGCAGAACCTTTTTCTTCGCTGCTGCGCGAAAAACATCATCTGTTTTACCGGTAGCGTAGAAAATTAATTGCCTTAAAAAAGAAGCCACTAGTAGTGCCATGAGAAAACAGCTAAACATAAAAACGCCGTCAGTAATGTTTTGCAAAGATATATTCATTATTATGATTATGTGCCTAAAATAGCAGATGAAATAAGGCTGACCATACCTGCAATCCCAAAAATTACTGTGAGGGCACCTAATCCCCACATGATTGTACTATAGCCGACCTTTTTGTTGGTAACCGAGCCACTGGAATTGATGAATTTAAATACACCGTACAGGAAAAAAACTAATGCCAAAGCAACCGCAAAGAGCATAAGTGTTTTAAACAAACCAACAATATTTGTTACTAAAGATGCGAATGACAATGGCATAAATTTAATTATTTGAGAATTGATTAATTGTTGTGGTTAATACACCCATAATAAGCGTTGCTCCAAAGAATATAACAATGCCTAGGATTGTATATAGAAAATTCTGTTTTGCTGTATTAAGCTCACTTTCTTTACCTTGCGCCATTACAAACTTAAAACCAACAAACACTATTAACAATATAGAAATAGGAGCGCCTATAAGCATCAATGAACCGAGTATTGAGGTGATTAACGAAGGGATTGTGGTACCGGTGCCAGTGGTACCGGTGCCAAGTGGGTTTTGTATTGCAATGGTCTGAGCCAACACAATCACTGGCAACAACGACATCGTTGCTACTGGCAATATTTTTAGCGCTATATATTTAGTGTTAAACATAAATTTATCGTGATATTCACTGTTGCTCCACAAAAGTGCGGTTAAATGCATTTGTTGCCACATTAACAGCATCGACAGGCACCCGCGCTCCGCTCACAACTGATTCTACCATGTTCTTGAAAATCGCGGTTGTAGCATTGGCGTTCGGATCCATCCACCCACGCGCAACAAGTGCAGATTGCGCTGCAACCTGCTGTACCGCGCTAGCGTTAGTATCAATTACAACGTCGCGACGACCTGACAGTAAGTTAGTATTCTTTATAACAGCAGTTGCACCAGATGTGCCGGTTAGAGATTCTGCAATTGTAAGCGCGCCAGCATGGTTTACAGAGCCACGCGGTATAGCCAACGCATACAAGCGCCCATAGGTAGAAACCGAAGCAACCCCCTGTACCTGTGGAAGCATTGCTACCCCAATATGTATGTTTGGATTAACGGACATCATAGAGGAATATTCACTGGCAAAACCAAAATATAGTGCTGTTGTGCCGGAAATAAATGCCTCGCGCGAATGTGGCATGGAACGGCTCCATGAATATACAGTTTTAGAAGGGTCGGCAAAATCAGTATAAAAACGTAAAGCTGATTCTGCAGGCATTGTACCGATTTTGCTCGAAGTACTTTTACCGAATACATTTACCTGTACGCCATTTTTATTTATAGCAATGGAATCCCCAGCTTGCATAAAAATAGCCGAGAGCAGTTCTTTTGCATTATCGACATTGTCCCACAGACCAAAAGGTACAGCGCTCTGTTTGATAGCCCCCGACGCGTCGCTCTTTGTAATAAGTGGTACCATTGCGGTTAAATCGCTCCAGTATTTCGGTGGTGCTGAAATACCAGCCGTTGCAAACATATCGCGGTTCCAATACATCTCCAACGGATCCAGAGCAAACGGCAGAGCCATTGCACCGTTTGGCGTCAAAAATAATTGCCCTTCATCTATATATGATGCTAGAAACGAACCTTGACTAAATGACGCATACGGAATCACCTGCAACTTATTTGCCAACGGCGTAATATCTTCCTGCGTTACAAGAATCAGATCGGGAGCATTGCCCGATGCGATAGCGTCTATGATGCCAGCTTGATATGTCGCAGGATCTCTGTACACGTACGACACAGCATCGTATGATCTGTCGGCAGTTTTCATGACATTTAAAGCCTTATTGAATGACTCGGCGTTTATAGTGCCCCAAATTTTAACAATACCGACTGAAGTTTTAACCGATCCGCGATAAGTCGAAAACACTATTATACCAAGTACCGCCGCAGCAACACTAGCGCCTAATAAAATTGTCTGGAAAATAGCTGAGCCTTTCATGTTTTTATATTTCTGATTACATCTTAATTATAACACGGAAGAAGTATTGGCTATTATCGCAACACATGTGTATTTCCCACAACAACACTTGGTGATGCGAAAAACTGCACTGTGAACACAGCTTCCTGACCTTGATACGTGCCTGTCGCAACGCCGACGCCTATTTCTGTAAAATGATTACCGAGAATGTTGGCCTTATGTGTTGGAGAATCCATCCATGCGTTTACGAGTTGTTGTGAATCTTCAAAATTGACGGCGATATTTTCCCCGACATATTGGTATTTATACTTAACTTGCTTCAGCCACTGCACTGGCACCTTCCCTTCTGGACTAACGTGCGCAAAATATCCTTTAGACGCCATATCTTCAGCGACATTTTGCGCCGCTTCTGTAAGCAATGTGTTTGGAGTAAGAGTTGAAAGATTATCCAACAAACGCTGTTCGTTAGTTAGACCAATAACCATGGCTGGCAAAACGGCGCAAGACTGGGTGATTCTATCAACAAGATTGCCGAAATGTAAAACGCTGAAAGATATCGCAATAACCAATAGAGAGATAATGGCAACTATAAACTCACACGCCAGCAAATTCGGATGTTTGCGGTTATTATGATGATGCGCCAACAGTACACCGCGCGTGCTGTGTAAAAAACCCGCACCTTTCTTATTTTTTTTACGTTCCATATCCTATTTATAATAATAAACGAAAAACACCCGCTTTGACAGGTGTCTTCGTCCCAATAATATGTATAAGTCTTTTACTTTCCGCCGAGCGCAGTGTTTACATTGTCTATTGTCTTTTGGTCTGCGCCAAAAGTCTGAAGTAGAGTTGTAATAGATTTTATCTGGACAGGCGTGAGTTTTGAAGTTGAAGTCGATGTTGAAATCGACGCTGGCGCACTTTTTGTAGTAACGGTTTCAGCACTTGTTGGGTTTATACCTTTATTTAGCAAGGCGCGTGTAGCTGGTCCAACCATTCCAACTTGCGCTAGTCCATTAGCCTTTTGCAAGGCAACCACAGCTACCTTTGTGAGCGCGCCAAAGTATCCAGTGATTGGACCTTTATACAATCCACTACTTGTAAGATATTCTTGAAGTTGTGTCACTTCTTCATTTTTAGAACCAAGAGAAAGTGCTTTCGTAAAGCTTGAGGCAGTCGCACCAAGCAATTTCTGAATTTTTACTGCAGACGCTTTCGCAGTTGTCAGCACAGGAGAGACAGCAGGAACTATAGCATTGAATCCAAAAGACCCAGGGCCTGAAACTATGCCTCCACCTCCACCGCCTGAACTAACTGGCGCAGGAACAGGAATTGCAGTAAGCGCACCAAAAGTCGTAAAATGGTATGTCACAATCTTTGTATCTGTTCCATTTGATATCGCACATTCGCCAGGAAATGCAGGTGCCGTTGGAGATGCATAGCTTCCACTGCAAGAATTTGTAATCTGTGTCCAAGAACTTGAACCAGATGGTCTGTATCCTACAGATCCAGTAACACCTGTGAGCAATATGGTTACAGCGTTATCAAAAACTAGAGTTACATCAGATGAACCAATAGACACGACAGTACCGCCAACTGTAAATCCAGCAGGAGCTGTTCCGCTTGAGACAACAGAAGTTGGTGGCGCTATTTTACCGTCCCATCCAGACGAAGCTTGTATCTTTGTTCCATCAGGAATACTTGCTGTTACATTAGACAGGCTTGAGTTAGACAAGATAACAGGACTTCCATCAACGCCCGACTGCAAAACAACATTTTGCGTCAATGCTACAACACTTCCGCCGACAGTAACACTTGCCTCTGTCTGCGAAACTTTAGAGACCGACAAGTCTAGCGTAGTAGCACTTGTAAGAACAACGCCTGTTGCTCCTGTAGGCAAACTTACCTCTCCTGCACTTGAAGCAGTTAGTGAAATGTTTGAACCATTTCCATCAACTAGCGTTAATGCGTAAGCAAAAGAAGAAACGCTAGAGCTTACGTTATTGGAATAACAAGAAATTGCTTTTATAACCTGCGATGAACCGACAACTATTGCGCCAGAATAAACCGAACCCGTAGAGCATACTGGAACAGAACCGTTTGTTGTGTAGTGAATACTGGAAGCTCCCAATGCTGTAAGAACAACATTCTGCTTTGCGCTATATGTGCCTGCGACAGGACTTGCGACAGGCGATACAACAACAACGCCCTCTACACTATTCCCTATTGCAATGTTGCTTGCGCCAGTACTTAAACTTCCTGTAACCTCCGAAGCCGACACAACACCTCCAATTGCTAGAAATGAAAACACTACCGCCTGCAACGCTGCTATTTTAATTATATTTTTCATATATTTTTATTTATTAGCAAGTTAGTTTGTTGCTGTTGTAGGGAATACTACTGTTACGACTCCGGAGTCAGCAGGATTTGTTGCTGTTGTCGCTCCTGCTACCGTGAAGAAGTTTTCAGCGACTCCGGTTAGTGTATAACCTGTTTTTGCTGTAAGTGTAATTGTTGCAGTGTAGTCGGTTGATGCGGCAAATTTATCTCCATTTAAAGTGCCGCTCCATGCAACTGTGCCTGTATACTGGTCTGTTACGGTTATTGTTGTTGCTGGAGTTTCTCCTACAACAGGAGCTGTTACGCCGAGAGCCGGTATATTGATTGCGACAGGTGCCGACTCAACAACAACAACAACCGTGTAATCTTTTGTCGTACTACCGTCTTGAGCGGTTACTGTGTATGTACAAGCCATAGGCCAACACGAACTCAAATAAGCAGTGCCTGACTCTGGTTTAACAGTTGCGCCTGCAGAAAGTCCTGTTGTGATACTACCTGTCTCAAGATTAGTGCCATTAGGAACAGTTAGTGTAAATGTTGAATCTACTAAAACTCCATTTATAGCAGAACCAGAAGAAGGTGTATACACAAACGAAGTCATTTCAGCCGCAGTTGAAGCCGCTGTAACATTTACCGTCACCGCATAATTTTGAAATGAGCTATCAGCCGCGGTAACCTTGTACGTTACAGTGCCTGTGAAGTCGTTTGGAGTTGTCCCACTTGTCTGTACGTATTCTCCAACTTTCACACTCGCACCAGCAGAGACTGTAAATGTTGCCACAAGTGAACTTACGTCTGTCCCATACGGAACTGTAAGTACTATTGTGTGATTTGTTTCATTAACAGTACCAGCAACAACAGGGTTCAAGCCCGCAAAACTAAAGGCTGTAATTGCTTTCTCTGAACTTGGAGCAACATAAGATGGAACCGTTACAGTAGTTGCTATACTTGCGTTAAGTCCAGTATTAGCTGCGAAACGCACATCATAATTGCCAGCAACAAGTCCAACAACGGTCGTGTCATTTATGGCTGCATATTGGCTTACAGATGAAAGTTTGTATTCCATTAGAGCAGAGACGCCAGTTATCTGCCCGTCATTTAGAGCAGAAGTTGGCGCAACACCATTCAGATCAGTTGGTGCCGATTGGTCAGCATTAGCCGCCACTACATGAACAGTCCTTGTCACAACATCTGCACTATTCCCCGCCAAATCTGTAGCACTGTAAGTAATCGTGTAGACACCAACTGTACCAACGTCAACAGAACCAGTAGGCGTAACCGTTAGTCCTTCCGTAACAGTCGCACCAGCATCTGTATAAGTACCTCCGACAGTCATAGTCACTTCAGCAACTCCATTGCGAGTAATTATTGGCAAAGTATTGTCTACAGTAATTATATTTGATGTGTTCGTAAGAGTATTCCCCGCAGCATCTGTCGCGATAATTTCAACTGTATACACACCATCAACTACAAATGAACCAGCCGTATTCTTTCCGTTCCATTCTTTCGCGTCTGGATTAGTAACATATTGACTATTGGTCCAGTGATGCAGTGTGTTTATGAGATTATTTGATACGTCTTTTATATTTATGTATGCGTTATGTACTGGCTCACTAAACAAAACATCAACAGAAGACGTATCTTTAACACCTGCGCTAGCATTCGGCGAGATAACAGCTTCAGAGATAGAAACAGTTGCTGTTGGAGCTGTATTGTCATGCGTAATCGCAACAGTAGAAGCGGCGCTTACGTTACCTGAAACGTCAGTTGCAGTAACGCTAAGTGTGTTAACTGCATTTTTTGTAAGAGTTACCGTGATGCTGTAACTGCCGTCAGTTGCTGTACCAGTAGCCTCACTTGCACCACCTGTAATTTTGACCGTTGAACCAACTTCAGCTGTTCCTGCAATAACGATTGTGTCTGTTTTTACTGATTGAGCCGAAGTCGTAATTGTTGGAGCTGTTGGAGCTGTCTGGTCGGTTACATGCACCGTGCGAATTACCTCAATCGCAGCGTTATGTGCGGAATCAGAAACATTGTATGAGACAGTATATGTGCCGACGATTGCAGTGTTTGCTGTGCTTACAGGCACAATTCCAGTCGTTATGTTTCCATCTACATTATCTGAAGCCGTAGCTCCTGCATCAGTATATGTGCTTCCTTGCGCAACAGTGAGGTCGGCAGGTCCATTAAGCGTAATCACTGGCTTCTCTGTATCTGTAACAGTAACTGTCTGTGTTGCAGTATTTGTAAGACCTGCGGAGTCTGTAACTGTCCACGTTACTGTAGTTGCTCCGATTGGGAATGTTGTTTGAGCGTCGCTTGTGACTGAAGCTACATGAACATTGTCAGCTGTTGTTGGAGTGCCGAGAGTAACAGAAGAAACAGTTGCGAATGCTTTGCCTGCGTCAGTTGAAACTGAAACATTGGCAGGTGCTGTGATTGTTGGTGCTTCTGTATCTGTAACAGTAACTGTCTGTGTTGCAGTATTTGTAAGACCTGCGGAGTCTGTAACTGTCCACGTTACTGTAGTTGCTCCGATTGGGAATGTTGTTTGAGCGTCGCTTGTGACTGAAGCTACATGAACATTGTCAGCTGTTGTTGGAGTGCCGAGAGTAACAGAAGAAACAGTTGCGAATGCTTTGCCTGCGTCAGTTGAAACTGAAACATTGGCAGGTGCTGTGATTGTTGG
>Ga0268280_1000514_pt1 | contig 32191 bp, 32 predicted proteins | sample saktaG_9_FD_190139 | JGI IMG/M metagenome (GOLD analysis project Ga0268280, IMG submission 190139) | Saline water microbial communities from Sakinaw Lake, British Columbia, Canada - sak_2011_5_24_40m | ecosystem: Environmental > Aquatic > Non-marine Saline and Alkaline > Saline ...
TCTCGGCGGATGTATTGTTGCCTCCCTTGAACAGGAAAAGATCAGGGAGCTGTTGAAAATTCCGGACAGTTTTTCGCTTCTTATGGTCATCGCTGTCGGACAACCGGCAGAAACAATCGTCATTGACCAGATGTCGAGCCATGATAGTGTTCGTTACTTCAGGGATTCCCACGGAATTCACCATGTTCCCAAAAGGCTGCCGGACGATGTTCTCCTGAAGTTTCACTGAAGGGTACTGTAAATCCATTCCTCGATCCTGCAATTTACCGGGATGCGGTGGCGCTCGAAATACACATGTACTCTCGTGTTTTCTCTTCGCGTCCTCCCTGCCTGTTCCGATCGGGATTTCAAAAAAACACTAAACGCTCCTTGATGCTTCAGCATATATGATTGATATTGATGAACTGCTCAGGGCCTACCGTCAGGGTTTTTTCCCGATGTCCGATCCCGCCGATGGAAAAGTGTACTGGTGCCAGCCTTACAAAAGGGCTGTAGTTCCTCTTGCCTCCTATAGAGCGTCCCGCGATGTTCTTCGTCTGAACAGAAAAAAAGAGTTTGACGTCACGTTTGACAATGCGTTTGAAGAGGTGATCGGAGAGTGTGCCGCCCCGAGAAAAAATGATCAGGAAACATGGATTTCCGGGGAGATTGTTGACGTATACTGCAAACTTCACAGGCTCGGACTGGCCCACAGTGTTGAAAGCTGGTACAGGGGCGAGTTGGCCGGAGGTCTTTATGGCATCGCGATGGGAGGGGCTTTTTTCGGAGAGTCGATGTTTTTCCGCCGCTCCTATGCATCCCGGATAGCCTTTGACCGTCTGGTCTTTCACATGAAAAGCAAAGGTTATCTGTTGCTCGATGCCCAGATCATGAACCCTCATCTCGGAAAACTCGGCGCAGTTGAAATCAGTCATGAAGATTATATGGTGCAGCTCAATAAGGCCCTGGAGAAAAAGATTGTTTTTCTGTAGAGAGGGGAAAAATGGTACCTTCAGGAACTATGGCTTTTCCCCTTCCGCACAGGAGGGTGCCTTTCGTGATTATTTACCTTTAACAGGGGAGTTTTTATGTTGTCGAGGGATTTAACGGAAAATCAGTCGAAGACCAGAGTCATCATTTATTCAGGAAAAGGGGGCACCGGAAAAACAACGATTTCATCATCAACGGCGGTTGCCCTTGCACGGCAGAACAAGAAGGTGCTGATCATGTCCTCCGATCCGGCACATTCCCTGTCTGATGTTTTCAATACCAGAATAAGCCGCAACGATCCGCAGAAGATCGAAGATAATCTCTACGGTCTTGAGGTCGATACCATCTATGAGCTGAAAAAAAACATGTCCGGCTTCCAGAAGTTTGTCTCTTCTGCTTATAAAAACAAGGGTATTGAAAGCGGAATGGCTTCTGAACTGACCACCCAGCCGGGTCTTGATGAGATTTTTGCGTTAAGCCGTCTTCTCGATGAAGCGCAGTCGGGTAAATGGGATGCGGTTGTGCTTGACACCTCACCGACGGGCAATACGCTCCGTCTTCTTGCCTATCCGGAGATCATTATCGGCGGAAACATGGGCAAGCAGTTTTTCAAGCTGTATAAAAGCATGTCCTCCCTGGCCCGCCCTCTGAGCGGCAACTCCATTCCCGACGATGACTTCTTTAACGAGGTGAATGTGCTCCTCAAGCAGATGGAGGATATCAACAAGTTTATTCTCAGTCCGGAGGTTACCTTCCGTCTTGTATTGAACCCTGAAAAACTTTCCATACTCGAAACAAAGCGGGCCTACACCTTTGTGCATCTTTACGGGATCAATGTCGACGGGATTGTGATCAACAAGATCCTTCCGACTTCCAAAACTGTCGGAGAGTATTTTGAATTCTGGGCAGACCTGCACAGTAAATATCTCATGGAGATTGACAATTCTTTTTATCCATCTCCGGTTTTCCGTTGTCAGCTGCAGAGAACAGAGCCGATAGGAACGGATGCGCTTCATGAGATCAGTAAACTGGTTTTCGGAGAGCAGGAGCCCGACAAGATATTTTATTCGGGAAAGAATTTCTGGATTGAAAGCAAGACCAATGCGGTTACGGATGATCACAGGGAAATTCTCTGTATCAAGATACCCTTTCTCAAGGATGCCGAAGAGGTAGTCGTTGACCGGATGGGTACCGATATCGTCGTTACCGTCGACAGAGCACAGAGGATCATTACCCTGCCAAGGGCGTTATACAGTCTGGAAATGGAAAAATATATCAGGGAGGATAACCTTTTGCGGGTTGTGTTCAGGGAGATACATGTTGACAAGGAGGAGATGGAGCTGAGTGTGAACAAGAACATGCTTGACAAGCTCCGCTCTATGAGACGATTGAAACTGTAGTATGGCCATTAAACCTTGTCGTCAAGAAAAAATCAGGCTAAACAGTTTAATTTTCAACGGAATCTTGTATCTTTAGAGTTTAAATATCGCAATAGCGGGAATTTATCCCCCAATCTTTGTTAAAGAATCAGCTTATATCATGTCCGAGAAAGCGCATTATGGTTTGTTGAAAGGGAAGAAAGGTATTGTTTTCGGCCCGCTTGATGAAAGCAGTATCGGCTGGCAGATTGCGCTTCATGCTCACAGGGAAGGCGCCCAGATCGCTATATCGAATGTCGCTGCCGCTCTGCGTTTCGGTAATATCGATGAGCTTTCAGCATTATGCGGTAACGCTCCGATGATTGTCTGTGACGCGTCGAAAAACGAAGATGTCGATAACTGTTTTAAAGAACTGAAAGATAAAATCGGTGCTGTCGATTTTATTGTCCATTCCATCGGGATGTCACAGAATATCCGTAAGCAGCTGCCTTATGAGGAGCTCAACTACGAATGGTTTATGAAAACACTTGACGTTTCGGGATTGTCACTGCACCGCCTGGTTTCTTATGCTCTGAAGAACGAAGCGATCAATGCCGGAGGCAGTATTCTGGCGCTCTCCTATATCGCTTCACAGAGAAATTACTGGACCTACTCCGATATGGGGGATGCAAAGTCTCTGCTTGAGTCTATTGTCCGCAGTTACGGTCCGAGACTCGCAAAGCGGGCTATCCGTATCAACACGATATCGCAAAGCCCGACCTATACCAAGGCCGGAAGCGGTATTCCGGGATTTGAGAAAATGTATGAATACAGTGATCTCATGTCTCCTCTCGGGAATGCTTCTGCAGAGGAGTGTGCTGAATATACCATGACTATCCTCAGCGATCTTTCGCGCAAGGTTACCATGCAGAACCTTTTTCATGACGGCGGTTACAGTTCAATGGGAGCTACCATTCCCATGATCAAGCTTGCTCATGAGGTTCTCAACGACAAGGAGCTTGCTGCACGGGTGGGTCTTGAAGAGTATATGCCTTCCAGATAAGCCATCAGGGGAGCAGCGCTATAGCATTATTCCCGGTTTTTAACAGAAATAAGCTTCTGACCTGCCATAGAGATATGGCAAGTCAGTTTATTGTACCTGCACCGTATCGGTCTGAAAAAAAATCAGCCGGAAGAGTGAGCCCATTGCCGCTTAAAGCCGGTACAGGTGGTTTTATCCGAAAAACGTCTTTAGGCACTTATACAGTGAGAGTCTGTTCTCTTATGAGCGCTCTTCATCCTGAGTATATCACAACCGAATCGCTTTTTTCGATCAGGGCAGGGGTTATTCCCTGATCCTCTTCCTGAAGTATCTTTATCATTTATTTTAAAAATACTTAAAACGATAACTGAAATGGCAAAAACAGCTAAGGTCATTTATACCAAAATTGATGAAGCTCCGGCTCTTGCGACCTACTCTCTTCTTCCGATCCTTAAGGCGTTTGCCCGGGGGACAGGCGTAGATTTCGAACCTAAAGACATTTCGCTTGCAGGAAGAATAATTGCAAACTTTCCCGAAAAGCTGACCCCTGAACAGAGAGTTCCTGATTATCTGGCTGAATTAGGCGGACTTGCACTTGCACCTGAAGCCAATATCATCAAACTGCCGAATATCAGCGCTTCGATTCCCCAGCTCAGAGAAGCTATCAAGGAGCTGCAGAGTCAGGGCTACAATATTCCCGACTATCCCGAGGCTCCAGCCGACGAATCTGAAAAAGAGATCCAGACAAGGTTTGCGAAGGTTCTCGGAAGCGCGGTAAACCCTGTGCTTCGTGAGGGCAACTCCGATAGAAGGGCACCGCTCTCTGTCAAACAGTTTGCAAAAAAGCATCCCCACAAAATGGGCGCATGGAGCAGCGATTCTAAATCCCATGTTGCTTCTATGAGCGCCGGTGATTTCTACGGCAGTGAACAATCCGTTACGTTGGCGAATGCTGACACGGTAAAGATCGAGTTTGTCGGAGTTGACGGAAAGAGCACTGTTCTCAAAGAGAGTACGCCGCTGCTTCCGGGTGAGATCATCGATGCCGCAGTCATGAATGTCCGCTCTCTGCGCAGTTTTTATGCCGGGCAGATTGCCGACGCAGAACAAACCGGCGTGCTCTTGTCGCTGCACCTGAAAGCAACCATGATGAAAGTCTCTGACCCGATCATGTTCGGTCATGCAGTGACGGTATTCTATAAAGATGTTTTTGAAAAGCATGCTGCACTCATTAAAGAACTCGGCGTGAATGTCAATAACGGACTTGGCGATCTTTATGCCAAAATCAAGAAGCTTCCCGATGCACAGAGAGCGGAAATTGAAGCGGACATCCAGGCGGTATACAGCAGTCGTCCCGCTCTGGCGATGGTTGATTCCGACAAGGGGATTACCAACCTTCATGTTCCTAATGACATTATTGTCGATGCCTCCATGCCTGTCGTCGTTCGCGATTCCGGGAGAATGTGGGGTCCTGACGGAAAGCTGCATGATACAAAAGCGATGATTCCTGACCGCTCTTATGCAACCATGTACCAGGCGATTATCGAAGATTGTAAAAAGCACGGGGCATTTGATCCCGCAACTATCGGAAGTGTGCCGAATGTCGGCCTAATGGCGCAGCAGGCGGAGGAATACGGTTCTCACAACAAGACCTTCACGGCGCCAGCCGACGGAACGATCCGGGTAGTCAATGCCGCAGGCAGGGTTGTGCTTGAGCAGAAGGTTGAAACCGGAGACATTTTCAGAATGTGCCAGGCAAAAGATGCTCCTGTCCGTGACTGGGTAAAACTGGCTGTCAACCGGGCAAGGATTACCGGTGCGCCTGCTGTTTTCTGGCTTGACGGCAAAAGGGCCCATGATGCCGAGATCATTAAAAAAGTTACGACGTACCTCAAAGAGCACGATACGACCGGTCTGGATATCCGCATTCTGACGCCGGTTGAAGCAATGCGTTTCTCTCTGGAAAGGTTCAGGGAGGGCAAGGACACGATATCAGTGACCGGAAACGTTCTTCGTGACTATCTGACCGATCTCTTTCCAATTATTGAACTTGGAACCAGCGCCAAAATGCTTTCCGTTGTGCCGCTGATGAACGGCGGCGGATTGTTTGAGACCGGAGCCGGCGGTTCCGCACCAAAACATGTTCAGCAGTTCCAGAAAGAGGGATACCTGAGATGGGATTCCCTTGGTGAGTTTTCCGCGCTTTCAGCATCACTCGAGCATCTGTCCAGGGTGTTCGGAAATGATAAAGCCGGTATTCTTGCAGAGACTCTCGATCAGGCAATCGGCAAGTTTCTTGATAACGATAAATCGCCGGCACGTAAAGTCGGGCAGATTGATAACCGTGGAAGCCATTTCTATCTTGCATTGTACTGGGCGGAGGCACTTGCCGGGCAGAACAGGGATCAGGAACTTCAGGCGCGTTTCGCCAAAGCGGCAAAGCAGCTTTCTGTCAATGAGGCTAAAATCAATGAAGAACTGATTGCCGCACAGGGCAAGCCGGTTGACATGGGAGGTTACTATCATCCGGATGAAGAGCTTACAACCGGGGCGATGCGTCCGAGCGCAACCTTCAATGCGATTATTGACGCCATGTGATCATCCCGCAATATTAATACAGCAGAAGCCCGGAGTGATCCGGGCTTCTGCTTTTTACTCCCTTCGTGTCCGTGTTGTCACTGCCGATCATTCCCGGCCGCATTGAACTTCAGGGCGCTCGGCGATCAGGGCTTAAAGGGTTGAGGTTTGACCCACGCGAACAGAAACGCACCCCGGCTTAGCTTTTTTGTGATCTCGTCGATGTCCCGGGTTGAAACCACGAAGCAGCCGTTGCTTCTGCCGATCCTCGGGCCGTTCAAGGTCGCAAGGTTCAGAAGGATGTAGCCCGGCGAGACATAATCCGCAGAGTGCAGAACAATATCACGGCTGAACGCATTGCTGTTCGAAGTTGAGTCGAGTCCCTCAAGCCGCATAGCCTTTCCGTGGTCGCCGCTGTAGGCATCAAGAACCCTGTAAAGTCCAGGGCTGCTCATGTTTGATTCCGGAATATCAGAAAATCGTTCTGCATAAAGCTCTCCGGATTTTTTACCGTGCGCCACACGGTAAAACGATTGTTCACCGGTTTTCAGCTCAATAAGAGTCATCCGTTTCAGGTAAGAGGGCTTTGAGTAGTCAACCACAGCAAGGTAGTGAGGGTTCTCTTCAGGATGTGCTGTACGATATGCTTCAAGAGAGGCAAATGCCGCCCGGTAAGCCGGCAGGGATACTTTTTCCGGCAGCAATAACAGCGCGGCTGACAATCCCGCGATAAGCAGGAGAGCTGCTACAGCGCTATAGAAGGGCGTTTTTCTTTCAGGGGCCATTCCCCTTGTGCTTGCTGTTAAAAAGGATCGCAGTGACATCAACGTGCATTCATTCTGATTTTTCTACCCTCATCTGAAGCAATATATAACAAGTGAGTTTTTCAGGGGCATCCCGAAAAGGGATAACGAACACCATACTATTCTCATCCTGCTGAATCGCATCAGTCAATTTCCCGCTATGTTCATCCGTGTCGGAGAAACGTACCGTTTCCGTAATCCTCGAAAGCCTGACGGAGTTCGGCCCCGGTGTTCATGACAATGGGGCCGTGCCAGGCGACCGGTTCATGGAGCGGTTTGCCGGAGATAAGCAGAAACCGGACAGGAACATCTGCGGTTTTTACGCATATGGTATCGCCGTCAGTGAAGAGGATAAGCGTTCCATTTTCAGGAAACGGTTCGGTTTCAGAGGCGAAAGGTTCATCCGCAGGGCAGAACACTCCTTTTCCGGCAATGATGTAGGCAAAAGCCGTGTGCCCTTTTCTGACGGGATGAGTATAGGCAATCCCGGCCGGTATCGTAATATCAAGATACTCGGGATCGATGGCAATGTCGTTGACCGGCCCTGCTGTGTTTCCGAGCCGACCGCAGATGATATGGATCTCCACGCCGTTATCAAGACGCATCTTCGGGATCTGGGCGGCGGTAATGTCACGGTAGCGGGGCGGGGTCATCTTCTGTGAGGCGGGAAGATTTGCCCAGAGCTGGAATCCCCCCATGAACCCGTTTCTGTCGCCGAATGGCATTTCCTGGTGAATGATCCCGCTGCCGGCGGTCATCCACTGAACATCTCCGGCAGTGATAATACCACGGTTTCCTATACTGTCGCCATGTTCGACACTGCCCTGAAGCATGTAGGTGATCGTTTCGATACCCCGGTGAGGGTGCCAGGGAAAGCCTTTGCGGTAGTCCGCAGGATTGTCTGAGCGGAAATCATCGAGGAGCAGAAATGGGTCGAAAAGAGGAACCTCGCTGAATCCGAAAGCGCGCTGCAGATGAACTCCGGCTCCTTCAGTCACCGGTTTTCCTGTAAAAACCAGGTTGATTTTTCTTGCATTAGCCATGATTTATGCAATTACATTCTTCTTGAAAAAAACAGGTCAGTGCTTAAGCTTATTGGTAGTGATAATGTCAGTTCTGCCTGGAAATTTTAAAGTTTCTGCTCTTTTTTGAAACGCTTTCCGGGTGCTAACAAGTTCATTGCGGCAGCGCGGATGAAATAGCGTTGTTCAAAGTGCCGCTTAATGCTTAACTTCACACAAAATAACTTTCAGGAAAGAAGAATACTTCAAGGAAAAGGTATGGCTCAGAAAACCATGAACGTCATGTTCATCGGAGATGTTGTCGGCACTCCCGGTTTGCAGATGGTTGACCGGATGCTGAAAAGTTTTATCAGCAAGTACCATGTTGATTTTGTTATCTGTAACGGGGAGAATGCCCATCATGGCAAGGGGATGAGTCTTGAAGCGCTCAACCAGCTTCTCGCTGCGGGAGTTAATGTTGTTACCGGAGGAAACCATACCTGGAGCAATTTCAATTTTTTCGACACGCTCAAGTCGCATAGTCAGGTGCTGCGACCGCTAAACTATCCGAAAGGTACCTACGGGAAAGGTTACGGGATATACAAGCTGCCGGGCGGACTTGGCGATATCGCCGTGGTCAACCTCCAGGGCAGAACATTCATGTACTCCATCGACTGTCCCTTCCGGACGGCAGACTGGGTGATCAAGCAGATCAAGGAGCAGGTCAAAGAGAAGGTACGCTTTATTTTTGTCGATATCCATGCAGAGGCGACCGCTGAAAAGATTGCCCTCGGCTGGTATCTTGACGGAAGGGTCTCCGCCGTGATCGGGACTCACACCCATGTGCCGACGGCCGATGAACGGATCCTGCCGAAAGGGACCGGATATTGCACGGACGCGGGAATGACCGGCCCGCATAACTCGGTTATCGGTATGCAGATCAAATCGGCAACCGACAGGATGCTCTATCAGACGCCCCACAAGTATGAATGTGCCGAGGAAGACGTGCATTTTTCAGGGGTGCTTCTGTCACTTGACGTTTCAAGCGGAAAAACCGTCGGTATCGAACGGATCTTTTATCCGCAGTTTGATCGCGGAGAAGTGCAGGGATAAAGGATGATCGTTAATTCCCCGTAACTGTAGGGGCATGGCATGCCATGCCCTTACAGTGCATCAAAAAACCGTATATTACCGCAATCCCTGCTCGAACTCTTCAGCAACGATTACATCTTCTTCACTGCCGATATAGAGCGGTGTCCGCTGATGCAGTGCTGTCGGCTGAATATCGAGGATACGATTTCTTCCGTCTGTTGCCCGTCCTCCGGCCTGTTCGCAGATAAACGCGAGAGGATTGGCTTCATACATGAGCCGCAGTTTTCCTGTGGCGTGCTTTGTTGTCGGCGGATAAACGAAGACCCCGCCGGTAAGCAGGTTGCGGTGGAAGTCGGCGACCAGTGAGCCGATATATCGGGTGCTGTAGGGACGTCCTGTTGCAGGGTCCTCCTCTTTGATATAGTCGAGATATTTTTTAGTTCCCTCGTTGAACTGCGCGTAGGAACCCTCATTGATGGAGTAATATTTCCCGCTTTTCGGGGTGATGATATTTTCGTGGGAGAGCAGAAACTCTCCGATGGTCGGGTCATAGGTGAAGCCGTGAACGCCGTGGCCTGTTGTATAGACCATGACGACCGATGAACCGTAGATGACATAACCGGCAGCAACCTGTTCGTAACCGTGCTGCAGGCAGTCGTTGATGCTTGCCTTGCAGGGATCGTTTCCTTTGAGTTTATAGATGGAGAAGATGGTGCCGACGCTGACATTGACATCGATGTTTGAAGAACCGTCAAGTGGATCGAACAGGAGGGCATAGCTGCCGGATTCATTTTTCGGAGGGATAATGATTCCTTCGTTTTCTTCGGAACCCATGACGGCAAAGCGTCCGTGCTGTCCGATAGCGGAGATGATTTTTTCGTTGGCGAACAGATCCAGTTTTTTAACCTCTTCGCCCTGTACATTGGTGCTTCCTGCAAAACCGAGAATGTCAACCAGGCCTGCACGGACCACTTCTCTTCGTACCAGCTTCGCCGCAAAGGCCACATCGTTGAGAAGATCGGTAAGCTCGCCGTTTGCTTCCGGGAAATATTTCTGCTGTTCGAGGATATGGCGTTCAATGGTGATAAGCTGGCTCATGCTCTGTGTTCCTGATTGTTAGTGTGCGTTGTTTTGACGGTAAGCATTTATTCGAACTCTAATGTAGAAATATTCAACCCTTCTTTCAAACGCGGCAGGAAGTTGCCTTCCGAACGTTTTTTGTTAAGAAATGGCTGAGTGTTATATAACTTGACGTTTTTCCACGATTCTTCTCTTTAAATTTTCATGAAACGATACCGCTGGAAACTGCTCTCTCATGATCAGGAGGCTGTTCATGCTTTTTCGGAGGCAATCAATGTCAGTCTGCCTGTTGCAAAAGCATTGTGCAATCGCGGTATCCATACCTTTGATGAGGCGAAGGAGTTTTTCCGCTCTTCTATTCTCCATCTTCCATCCCCCTTTCTTCTTCAGCATATGCAACATGCGGTTGACCGCGTTTTGCGCGCCCTCAGGGAAGGCGAAAAAATAATGCTTTACGGTGACTATGACGTTGACGGTACAACCGGTACGGCTATGCTTTTTCTGTTTCTTAAAGATCGGGGTGCCGAAGTCTCCTATTACATCAATGACCGTTTTACTGAAGGCTATGGTTTATCGGCTGAGGGTATTGATTCGGCTATTGCGCAGAAGATCGCTCTGCTTATTACGGTTGATTGCGGAATAAGAGAGAATGAAGCGATAAGCCGGTGTGCAGGGCATGGTATTGATGTGATTATCTGCGATCATCACGAGCCGGATGAACTTCCACCGGCTTATGCCATTCTGAATCCCAAGGTGCCCGGCTCTACCTATCCTTTCCGTGAATTATGCGGATGTGGTGTGGCTTTCAAGTTGATTCAGGCCATAGCCGGAAATTTGAATGCCGACCCTGAAAGCTGGCAGAAATATCTTGATTTTGTGGCTATCGCCACAGCGGCCGATATGGTTTCGCTGGAAAGTGAAAACCGGACGCTGGTTCGCGAGGGGCTGCAGCGGATGAGAACAAATCCCAGAGGCAATTTAACAGAGATGTTTTCTCTCATGAAGGTTGCTCCGGCTGAGCTCGGCATGTTTCATATTTCATTCGGGATTGCTCCGCGTATCAATGCTGCCGGCAGAATGCATTCGGCACATCTTGCGGTAGAATGGCTTCTTTCGGACTCATCAGCGGAATGCCGCCGTTATGCCGTTGAGCTTGAGCGCTTCAATGGGCTGCGAAGGGAGATGGATGCGAATATTATGGCGAAGGCGGAGAAAATGCTTGAAAGTCATTTTGCATCCTATTGCTCTTCGATTGTGCTTTATGATGAAGCATGGCATCTTGGAGTTCTTGGTATTGTGGCTTCGAAAATGCTTGAAAAACATTATCTGCCGACGGTTATTCTGGGCGGAATGAACGGTCTCATCCGGGGCTCGGTACGCAGCGTTGAAGGCCTTAATGTCTTTGAAGCCCTGCAGGAGTGCAGCGATTATCTTGAGCAGTTCGGAGGGCATAATCAGGCTGCAGGCATCACCCTCAGGCCGGAGAGTTTTGAGGGATTCCGGAAAAAGTTCAATGAGGTCTGCAGCCAGCGTCTTTCAATCGGGCAGCGTCAGAAAGAGATTGTCATTGATTCAAAGCTTGCTCTTGAAGAGATTACGGCAAAGTTTATCAATGTACTGGAGCAGTTCGCACCCTTTGGTTTTGGAAACCGTGAGCCTCTGTTTATTTCTGAGGAGCTTGAACTTTCATGTCCGCCGAAACTTCTTCGCCAGAGACATGTGAAGTTTTCAGTCAGGGATAAAAACGGGCGGAACTTCGATGTTATCGGATTCGATCGTCCGGATATCTATTCGGAGCTGACCGCTGTTGCCCGTCCGGTTTTTGCCATGGTCTATTCCATTGAGAAACGGATATGGAATAACAGGGAACAGTGGCAGATCAGAGTCAGGGACCTTGAACTGTCAAAACGGTAAAATGCAGGAAACGGACGTATTCACCACTCCGTGGCATACCGATTCTGTCGGCTTTAATCGCATACCGTTACTCTTCTGATACACTTTTCTCGTGTTTGATCCTTGTCAGAATTCCTGCAAGTGCCGAAATGGCGGAAATGGCGAAGAATATGAGCGACAGTGCTACACCGGTGCTGGGCTCAAGATGGATGAAGCCAAGCAGGTAATAGAAGGTTATTTCTCTGGCTCCCGCCCCTCCAATGGTGATCGGCAGAATGGTTGCTACGGTAGACATCAGGAATATTGCAAGGTAGTCAATATAAGAAGCGCTCTGTGAGATGGCTTTGAGTATGAATAATGCAGATATGACCTGGGTTATCTGGACCAGCATCGATTCAAGTGCCGTGACGGCAAAAACCCGGATGAACTGCCTGTAGAAAACTCTGTTCACAAGCAGCGCCAGGGGATAGAGCGCAAAAAGCAGAATCCATGCATAAGGCACCAGGGCAGGGAGTTTCAAGGCAAAGGTGCCGGGCAGAAGCAGGAGAAGTGTGAGAAAAACCAGAGCGACAATTCCGCAGATCCTGTCCCATAGAACGGCATGAAAAACATTGATCATTTTCAGACCGTGATTTTTCTGCAGTATATAGATTTTATATCCGTCACCGCCGATCCCTCCGGGTAGAAAAAGATTATAGAACATTCCGAGATAGTAGAGCTTAAGGTTGTACATGGTGGAAAGCTCAATGCCTATAGCCTTGAAAAAGCGGTTCAGGCGCACCGCATTTAATAACTTGGAGATATTGAAAAAAAAGAGTGAGAGCAGGAGGTACCAGGGGTTGGCGTTGCGGATAATTCCGGCAAGCCGGGTGACATCGGTTTTTGTCAGGACCAGATAGAGGGCCAGAGCGGTGACAAATAGCTGGAGTAGCGGCTTGAGCAGCTTTTGCAGGACGGTTTTATGATTTGCCAACGATCTTTTTGATGATATAGGGTTTCTTGTTCTGAGACTCGTAATAGGTTCGCATGATGAATTCAGCAATGAATCCGGTCGTGATGAGCTGAATGCCGATAAAAGTCATAATGATGCCCAGAGAGAGCAGCGGGCGTCCTCCTATCTCCTCGCCGAAAATTTTCAGTATCAGCAGGTAGATGTTCAGGGCTACTCCTATAAAGAGTGAGAGAAAGCCGAGTGTGCCGAAAAGGTGCATCGGTTTCTGGCTGTATTTCTGGAAGAAAACCATGAACAGCAGGTCGCTGAGTACTCTGAATGTCCGGCCGATCCCGTATTTGGATTGACCGAACGTTCTGGGGTGGTGCCGGACATCCACCTCTTCCATTCTGGCTCCGTAGAGTTGCACGAGCACCGGTATAAAACGGTGAAGCTCTCCGTAAAGGCCGAGATTTTTTGCCACATCCTTTTTGAAGACTTTCAGGGTGCATCCATAGTCATGGATGTGCACTCCGGTCAGATTTCTGATAATGGCATTGGCAATACTGCTGGGGATTTTTCTCAGAACCATTCCGTCCTGCCTTCCAGCCCGCCGGCCGGCGACAACATCAAGATCATGGTCATGGAGGTAGTTGATCATCATTGGAATATCCGAAGGGTCATTCTGCAGATCTCCGTCCATCGTGGCGATCAGTTCCCCGTTAGCATGATCAATGCCTGCTGCCATAGCGGTTGTCTGCCCGTAATTCTTGTTCAGTACGACAAGCTGTGCATTGGGTGGAGCATTTGCCTGAATCTGAGCCACAGTGCCGTCCGTTGAGCCGTCATCAACCAGTACGATCTCATGCTCTAAACCGGCAAGCGACGAGGCAAGGGCGGCAAAGAGAGGCTTTATATTCTCAGCCTCATTCATAACGGGTATGACGACTGAAAGCTTCATGATATCGGATATTTCATGGCGTGAGTTTTACAAGCACAATGCCGTATTTGCTGTAGAGTACGGCAGGATGGTCAATTTTTTTGAGATGTTTGACCGTTGTCAGGACAATCTCACCCGGCTGAGGGGCGCGTTTTTCAACAAAAGATTCCGAATATACTAAAAAAGAGGGGTAATAGACTTTCCACATCACGATTTTATACCCCTCTTTTTTAGCCAGAAGGGCGGCTTCCTTTACCGGTTCCTGGAGGAGTTTTCCGGCAAGGGGGAAAAGGTAGATGTTGATGAGAAGGGTAAATACCGCACCGGAAGCGATCAGTTTACCTCCCGATGAGAGGCGGGACAGAAACTGGATGCCGCAGAGCGCAACTGCCGCGGCAATGATGACAATCAGATAAGTCTGCCCGAAAAGTACACCTGCTCCCTGAAGTACAGCTTTAATATAGCCGTCACTGATCCGGAGCATGGCTTCCGGAAGGAGAAAGGGAATGCAGGCAAGCAGAGCAAGCATGAGCAGCGGCCAGATTATAAAACGTTCAGGGTTGCGGCTCATGGGCAGTGCCCTCGACATCAGAACAAAAAGCGGTGTATAGCCATAGATCATATAATGCGGGAGTTTTGTGCCGGACAGGGAGAAGAAGAGAAAGACAAAGCCGAACCAGATCAGCAGAAAGCGGTTCAGCCTGTCAGATATCAGTGTTTTCATTTTGAAAAGAACGGTAAAAAAGAGGCCGGTAAAAGGCATCAGCCCGATCAAAATGACCGGAATATAATAGAAGAGTGAGCCTGAGTGCCCCTCGAACGATGAGTTGAAACGGCTGATGTTGTGTTTGAAGAAAAACCCTTCCACAAAAGCCATGCCCTGGTCACGGTATTCAAGCAGATACCATGGCAGGGATATACAGAGAAAAAGCATAATCCCTGTCGGGTTGAAGAGCATTCTGAGCCATGTTTTAAAAGTCCCGTCCTGCAGGGCGAAGAGAAAGGATACTGCTGCGGGAATAATGACTGCAATAGGGCCCTTGGTAAGCATGCCGAATCCTGCTGCAGCAAAGGCAAGATGCAGGGCGGCTTTTGATCCTGTTGTGAAATGGCGGAACAGGGCAAACATGGTTATGGCAAGGAAGCAGTTCAGCAGTCCGTCGGCAATGGCGGCTTTTGCGATAACGGTGACTTGCAGCGACAATACCATTATTGCCGCTGCAAGAAAGGCCTGGCGGTTGCCGGACACTTTCCGTACAAAAAGAAAAATCGATGCCGTCCAGACGGATCCGGCCAGGGCGGAGGGGAGTCTGAACGCGAATTCTGTCATTCCGAAACACGAAACTGAGAGAGCCTGAAACCAGTAGATAAGAATGGGTTTGTCGAATCGGGGTGCTCCGTTCAGGTAGGTTGTCAGATAATTTTTGTAGACAATCATCTCCCGCGTAGCTTCACTGAAGGCACCTTCATCGACATCGAAAAGTGGTGCAAATCCCAGACCTAAAAAGAAACTGGCAAGGATAATGACTGCAAGCGCAGTTATAATCCGGGCAGTTTCAGTTTTCCACAGTTTTAAGAGCATTAAATTTCGGCTTGAAATAAAGGTTGTAGAGGAGAACGGTTGATATCACGCCCAGAAATGAACCGGCGATGGCATCGCTCAGATAGTGTTTCGTAAGAAAAATGCGGCTGAAAGCAATCAGAAAAGCGGCAGAGAGAAAGAGCAGACGCCATCGGGGGTAAAGAGTGGCGAAAACGAGAGCTGCGCTGAACGCTGTTGCTGAATGGCCGGACGGAAAGGATATCCATGCGGGTTCATGATGGAAAAAGTAAAATCCGTAGAGCTGATCGCTGAAATAGAGTTTCGGGCGTGCCCGTCCGGTGATATACTTGATGATATCAGCACTAATTCCCGACACGGCGACCGCAGAAAAGAGGAAAAGCCCCGTAAATGCCCTGAACGGGTTCTTTTTGCGAAATACCAGAAACAGCAGCAGGCCCGGCACGAGGTACCATAGTGAATCGCCAAAAAGGGTGATTCTTTTGAACAGATCATAAAATATCGTGTATTGCAGTGTGTGGAACCACAATGCGGACGGAATATCGGCATAGAGATAACTGAAAATGCAGAGCAGGATAACCGTCGCAGTGACGATACTCCATTGATGTGGTCTTTTCACGAGTTGTTGATACTTTTTCGTTACAGGGCACGCTCTATTGATCAGGAAAATACATTAAATTTCATGCCCGTAAATATGTGTGAAAGCGAAGATAATAAAGAACCTTAAAAGAACGATCGTGCCCGATAAAAGCTTCCCGAATGTCATTCTTCTTTTCTCATGCGCCGACCGTGCCGGTATTGTTTCGCGCATAGCTCATTTTATTTTCGAGCTGGGCGGAAATATACTTGATCTTGACGAGCATGTTGATCCTGTTGAAAAGACTTTTTTTATGCGGGTTTCATGGAGCGCGGGGAACTTTTCAATTCCTGTTTCTGAACTTGAAGAGGCCTTTATATCCCTTGGAAAAGAGTTCAACGCATCATGGAAAATCCGGATTGCCGGCAGCAAAACCCGTGTTGCAATTTTTGTTTCCCGTTTCGATCATTGTCTTCAGGAGATTCTCTGGCGGAACAGTACGGTGGAGTTCCCGATTGAGATTTCGCTGATCATTGCAAATCATCCGGATCTTGCTCCGCTTGCCGCGCACTATGGAATTCCGTTCCATGTTTTTCCGGTTAACCGCGACAACAAGGAAAATACGGAACTTCAGGAAATCGGTCTGCTTGAGAAAAACGCAATCGATACCATCGTGCTTGCCCGATATATGCAGGTGCTCTCGCCCCTCTTTGTTGAGCGCTATCCAGGCCGGATCATCAATATTCACCACTCTTTTCTTCCGGCGTTTGTCGGCAGCAGCCCATACCGGCAGGCTTATGAGCGGGGGGTCAAGATTATCGGCGCCACAAGCCACTACGTTACTGAAGAACTTGATCAGGGGCCGATCATCGAGCAGGATATCGTGAGAGTGAGCCACAAGGATACGCTTGACGATCTTGTCCGAAAAGGGCGCGATCTTGAGCGGCTTGTGCTTGCCCGGGCACTGCGTCTGCACTCCGAGCATCGCATTCTTGTAAACGGCAAAAAGACCGTGGTGTTCGACTGAAAGGAATTCTCCTGAACCGTTTAGGCCGAAAAGGTTGTTGAAGGAAAAGAATCGGGGATGGATTCTAAACAGCTTTTAATCATGAACACAGAGGGGACAGTACAGTTGACATGAGCAGTTCAAAGTCAGGGAAGTGTGAGCATGACGGGCATCATCACCATCACCAACATGCATCAGGAAACATCAGGGTCGCTTTTTTCCTTAATCTGGGCTTTACCATTGTCGAAATAGCAGGTGGAGTCCTGACCGGCAGTACCGCGATTCTTGCCGATGCGGTTCATGATCTTGGCGATTCGTTTGCTCTCGGTCAGGCATGGTATTTCGAACGCATGTCCGATGGAAAGAGCAGTGCGCGCTACTCCTATGGCTATAAACGCTTCTCTCTTCTCGGAGCCCTGATCAGTACGGTGGTTCTGCTTGCCAGTTCGTTTTTTGTCCTGGCCCAGGCCATTCCCCGGATACTCGAACCGCGCCATCCGGATGCCGGAGGCATGATTCTTCTGGCGGTTGCAGGCGTTGTCGTCAACGGTATCGCCATGGCCAGGCTTTCGAAAGAGAGCGGTATGAATGCGAAAGTTGTCGCTCTCCACCTGCTTGAAGATGTACTCGGATGGGTAGCAGTTCTTGTTGTTGCCGTTATGCTTCTGTTCTGGGATGTTCCGGTGCTTGACCCTCTTCTGGCCGTTATCATTACACTTTATATTCTTGGCGGTGTCGTGAAGAATCTGCGGGCAATGGTGCCCGTTTTTCTGCAGGCGGTGCCCGAAGAGGTCGATCTTGCGGTTATTACCACGGAAATCGAGCAGCTGGATCATATTCATGCGGTCCACCATGCCCATATCTGGTCGCTTGACGGTGTCCACTCTGTATTTACAGCCCACCTTGAAGTTGACACCCTGCTTGATGCCGAGGCCTATATGCAGCTCAAGGAACTGATCAGAACGCTGGTCGACCGGCATGGACTTTTTCACTCTACCGTTGAAGTAGAGTATCCCGGAGAGGCCTGCCGGAATAAAGATTCTGAATGATAATAAACATGAATAATCATGATCAAAAAACTCTTTCTGCTTTTCTCCTGCCTGCTTGCCGGCTGCACCGGAATCCCTCCGGGAATAACGGTTGTCGATGATTTTTCGCTTGACCGTTATCTCGGAACCTGGCATGAAATCGCCCGGCTCGATAACCGGTTTGAAAAGGAGCTCGATCCGGTATCCACGATCTATTCACTCTCTGCAGATGGCAGTGTCAAGGTGGTGAACAAGGGATATGATTCCAAAAAACAGGAATGGAAAACAATTCAGGGGCGCGGTGTTTTTCTTGATGATAAAAACACCGGCAAAGGTGCTCTGAAGGTCTCCTTTTTCGGCCCTTTTTATGCAAGTTATAACGTCATTGCCCTTGACAAGGCTGATTACCGGTGGGCACTGGTGTGCGGTCGCAGCAACTCCTATTTCTGGATTCTCTCCCGGACTCCTGAAATGGAGCCGGGCCTGCTGAAGGAGCTTGTTGCGAAAGCGGCATCCCTCGGATTTGAAACAGAAAAGCTTCGCTATATCGGCAAACAAACGGGCCGGATGCCCTGATTTTGTAGCCGTTCAGCTCTTTCGCGGGTCGTGGTATGGGGAATAAAGTGATCAGCATGTCAGCCTGTCGCTGAGTTCAGGAGCCCCGCAGCCGGCAGTCTAACGGTCAGTTGCTTATGGGATCTTTTCAGAAAGATACCTGCCGGACTTCAGGTCATAGATCTCGAATCCTGAACCGTCATCCTTGAACCTGACATAGTATTTTACTTCATAAGAGAGATTATTCGCTATTATTTTACGCCATACGGCGGTGCCTGAACGGTCAAGAAGAAGGAATTCCTTTCCGCTTCCGTTATCCTCACGGGTAGCCGCCAGAGCATATTTCCCTTCTCCGGTGATTTTTAATTGGACTATTTAAGGGAATCCGCCTCTCTTTTCCCAGACAATTTCTCCGGTTGCAGCCTTGAAAAGAGTTATATGCGCGGACTCTTTGCCGTTTTCACCGATGATGAAATATTTGCCGTCAGGCGACAGCCTTCTTTCACGGACCCACCGCAATGTTTCCGTTCCGGGCAAATCGCCTTTGAAAAGCACTTCCCTGACAAAGACCCCGTTTTTATTGAATACAGCGACACCGCTTGATCCGCCTTCATCTCTCCAGCCCCAGACCGGCAGTGTGATTGTTTCACCGTTATCGGAGACCGCCGCATTCCCCGGTTCATTCATGAGCGGTTCGCTCCAGAGCACCTTGCCATTTTCTTTCAAGCTCCAGGAAGCTGAAGGCTCACCGTGGGTGATTGAGAGTTCATATTTTCCGTTGTCAGAGAAATAGGTATCGACAGAACCGGATTGATCGGGCATCCTTTCTGCCATACGGGCCCATGCACTTGTAGAAAAAATTGCACTGAGGCACCCGGGGTCTATTTGCGGCATACCCGTTACTCATTGTGGAGTGAATGATTCAGCAACTGCATTGAACAGTGGAAGATACTTTTCAAATAACTCTTCCGGGCTCTTGTAGGCGATCACATAAAACCCATCCGCCGCCTTGATCACAAATACCTTTGCTTTCAGCCGATACTTTGTTGCAAACAGGGGATCTCTCGGTATTTCGCGGTAAAGCTCGTAGTAAATGGTTGTAGCCTCAGCGTTTTTGAATGTTGTTTTCTCAGGATGATTGTAACGGGTCTTTTCACTTCCTGCGCTTTTGCGGGCCAGCTCTTCATATTCATTGACAAGGCTGTTATAGGTTTTTTCCTGGTCATTGTTTCCTGAGTAGTATGCCGTATAAATAAGCGGTTCGGGGTAGAAATATTTCGCTCCATCTTCCGGTTTAGCTTTTTCCGGTTTTGTAAGGATAAGTTCAAAGATGCCTGCTTTTTCATCTTTTTCCCGATCTCTCTGGCTGTTCCATCCGGAAGGAATAGAACAGCTAAAGTATTCATGATCCATGACAAATCTTTCGAACCCCTCCTGCCGAATCGCCTTGTTCGAGGCAAAGTTTAGAGAGGTTTCTCGGGGGATGGCCGGATACATTGATTCGCCCGGTTGAGCATCTCCTGATGCTGAAAGTACCGGGTTGGTTATCATATAGCTGAATTTGCCGTTTATACCCAGATCTTTCCGCAAATCGAATGAGAGGACTATCCCTCCTGCAACTATCGCTTTGCAGTTGTCAGGTTTTGTTCTGTTGATGGTGAGTGCGTAATGAGGCATAGTTGATGAGATGCTATTTTCCTTTTCACAGCCGCTATGGAAAAAGAATTCTTGTCGGTACAGCCTTGCTTGCAACCCTTATACTGAAAGCCTGCGGTCCAATCAGAAGCTCATGCAGCAGCTCTTTACCGCTTGATCCGGGTACGGAAGAATACGGCATGCCGGAAGACTGATTGTTGACGAGAAGCAACAAAAGAAACATGAGTATGCCAGAGAAGGCTTTTTTACCTTTTTTCATAGAAGTCTCTCTTTGTGTGTTATGGAAGGATTGCATGCAGACGGAATATATTCCGCCTGATGATTCTGGTTTCCATTGCTGCCGGCCAGATAAGGCTTATGGCTCAACGGCAGTTGAATCGACAGGTACGGCAAAGCTGACCGGCAGAGTAGGATCTGCATTTTTCAGGCCATTGCAACCTTATGGGCTCGAACTTTATGCTCTGGTTAAGAGTGAATTGTAATGCATGATATGCTATTATTTTCTTCCCGGTTGCCCCGGTCAGTCAATTTAAACAAAATCTAAGTTTCACCATTAATAAAAGTACTTTTTTCTGTTTCCGGTAATTACAGGCTTGTTTACCGCAAACGGCTTTGCCGGGAGGAACAGTCCCGGATGATGTAACCGAAGCATCAGAGGATTGCGATGCTATGGCTATATCTTCAGGAGAGCGTGCATGAAGAGTATGCCGGTATTGTTGACCGGAGAGTGCTGTGGATACGTTATCACGTTTTCTTCCTCAAGCTTCCCGGCGAGCAGCCGAACTGTTTTCCAAACGCATTGATGAAGTGATTGACATGCGAGTACCCAAGATTTTTTGCAATGATTTTCATTGGCACATCGGAGTTTAAAAGCGAAGCTCGAGCTTCATTGAGGCGGACTTCGGAGATATAGCTGAAAAGAGACTTTCCGTATATCTCCTTGAAACCGTCTTTTAGTATCCCGGCCGGAATATCATACTTTGCCGCCAGCTCATTGAGGGCAGGGACCTTTCCATCAAGTTTAAGAAGATCCGCATATATCTGTTTTATCCGGCTTTTTATTTCTGATTCCGGCGGTCGAAGCTCCGATGAATCGCCATAATATTCACTGATGGCACAGAGATATTCAAGCACTTTAGCCTGGGTGTACAGTCTGGCGATATTTCCGGTCAGATGATCAGGTATGCTTGCATGGAGCAGCTGGTTAATACGTGTCGGAATCTTCCTGATTGACAGTGCCGGTGTCGAAGTGATTTGCAGCGAGGACAAAAGGGAGAAGGCAGAATCTTTTCCAAGCAGCTCACTCAATACTGAATCGCCGATAAGAAGAGAGGTCGTTTCGAGATTTTCGCTGGTGTCCACCTTCGTCGTGTGATCCCGAAAAACGATATGTTGAAAAACACAATTATCCTGGTCGAAGATAAATTCCTGCTCATTCCTGTTATCGGAAAGAATGACACGTCCTTTCCGTACTGACTGCACGCACAGGACAGGTTCTGAAAACTGCTCGACAACGGTAATAAAAGGGAAAAGCATCCTTGACACTTCCGATGAAAAGTGAATACTGCTACGGCGAATAACCATATTCAACGGAAGGTGCATTGACTGAAACCATCCCGTTCCTAACTCTTCCGGAATTCTGTAACGGGTCTTTTGCAGGTTCTGCTCTTTATCGTCAAGTTGTATAAAAGAGTCATCAGAAGAGCTGCACCAGTCGAATCTGCTTTTTGTTATTATCGATTTCATGCCTGACTGTTTCAACTTATTGAATCAATACCATGATCCGTTGGACAAATATCTTGGATAAGTCTTAAAAATAATGGAACAGAGAGGGCAGTCAACTGAAAAGTACGCGACTGGCAGCCGGAATGACCGGTTTTAAGAGGATTTCATTGCGGACGGCTGTTGACCGATGCTATTCCGGATAGTTCATATTCTTTCATGTTCAGCGCCATCAGATCAGTCACGAAATAGAAGTGGATAATGAGATTATTTTTTCGATAATCCAATTATTTTTTCGCATGAAGCTGTTTCCTCAGCAGTGTTGGGTCTCCTCTGGTTCATTTGATTTGAATCGTTCGTTCCATCCGGTTAAAGAGAGACGATAACGGGCGGGGATTTACATCTGCCAGGGGCAAAACAGCAGCTCCATGCAAATCAAAGAGATGTATGGAACTGCTTGCTCACACGCTGCTGTCGATTTCTGCAGGGCTCTGGAAACCCCGGTCGTACATCTCAGCGTGTGTGATATTGCATCACTTGTTTTTCCCGGTTATTTCAGTTTGCGGCGGCTTTTACAGCTTCACACAGGAGGTGGCCATACTTTCTGACAGTACGGACATCACTGAAGCCTATCGATTCAAGGATTTCCTTATAGGCGCTCTGCTGCTTGAAGCCGAGGACTGAAAACGGCATTCCTGCTCCGAGGATATAGTGGCTCAGGTAGTCGAAGTTCGGGTTTTCAGGATCATCAATAATCATATCAAGAATAAGAACTCTGCCGCCGGCCGGGAGCGCATCATAGGCTTTCCTGCACAGCATATTGGTCAACTGTTCATTCGCCGAGTACAATATCCTGCAGAACATTACCGCCTCCGCCTCCGGGTATGCATCTTTGTAGATATCAACAGCAGCCCCTCTCAGACGATTTTTAACTCCTTTTTCTTCAGCGTTTTCATTGACCAGCTTAACGGCCCCGGGTAGGTTAAGAATCGTGGAATCAAGGTCAGGAAATTTTTTCAGAAGAGCCGCTGAGATATCTCCGATGCCGCCGCCAACATCCACAAGTGTCCTGGCTGTTGAAAGACTGGCCTCTTCAAGCAGCAGCATGATTGCAAAGTGAGCATTGCTGCTGTGAATTTCCTCTAAATACAAGTTATCTTCACGAGTTACCGGCGGATAGGCAACTTCACCCTTGAAATTCATATTCCCTCTGACGGCATCGGCAATCTTCAGATAAAAGTTATCTGCAAGATTAGCCATGGCTTTTCCAGCGGAATCATATAGAGGTTAGGACGTTCAGGGTCAGGGACAAACATGCTTTTGGCAAAAGCAGTGAGGCTCCATTTACCCGCCTCTTCGGACGTAATCCCGATTTGCCGCAGGGCTTCAAGCAGCATTACGAGCCTTTGTGGAACAGCGCCGACTTCAGTTGCAAGTGTTCCGTTGTCTTTTGCCTGATCGGCAAGATGAGTAAAAAAGATCAAGTTCAAGAGCCGCCTTGAAACAGCCGGATTCCACAAGTCCTTTGAAAATAAGTTCATTGGCCCTGTTGTTTTGATTCAGTAACTCGTTGGCATCCATAGTGAAAAGAGACTAAACAGTTAAAAGAAATAACATTGTTTTTTAATGAAAACCGGTAAAATCGCCCTATTAATGGGTTAAAGTATTATTGTGTAAATTTATACAGAGTGTTCACAAGCTTGATCATATCCGGAAAGCAGCAGATGACCGGATGAAATGGCTGAAAATACAATCCGTTTTTTTAAAAGTTATTTACTCAGTAAACGATTTATTCACTGATGCCTTGTTGTCGTCTGAATGTTTCAAGCTGCTCGCGGATGTTCTTTCTGAAGGCCATACTGGTGACGAGATTGAGCAGTTTATAGGGGTTTCTTCTTACCCTGTTGGCAATAAATTTCCATGAGTATGCCTTAAATAGGAGGTCATGAATTTGTGCTGGAACTCTATGGGGTCGTATTTTTCAGATCGGATCACAATATTCATTGCGTTGTATTTGTCCCAGTTCTCATCGGTGATCAACCCCTGCTTTTTGTATTCCCAGTACATTGTTGTCCCGGGATAAGGGGTAATAATCTGGAAAATCGGCATGAATACATTGTTTTTTGGCGACAAACCGGACAAGGTCGTCCATGTCTTCGAAACTGTCGAGATCGGGATTGACCAGAAAATTGCCCTGAACATTCAGACCGGCCTGACGACACTCTTCAATCAGACGGGAATATTTCTCTGCGGAATTGACATGGCCTTTATTATAGGCTTCAAGAGTGCTCTGCTTGATGGATTCGAATCCGACAAGCACCATTATGCAGCCGGCTTCGACAAGTCTTCTGACCGTTTTTTTGTCTTCAAGGAGGGGAATACTGAAAAAAACGCTGAAATTGATATCGCACTCCTTGATGAGTTCAAGCGATTCCCATAACCGTTTTTAACTGACACCAAGGTTCTCGTCACAAAGCATGAACCATGGTTTTGATGATTTGCCGGTCGATTTGAAAAAAACCTTTTTTGCGGTTTCGAACTGTTTTTTCAGCTCTTCGGGTTTCTGTGTGCGGTAGAGCTTTCCAGTAAAATTGGGAGTTACGCAGAATGAACATTCATAGGGACAGGCACGGGTAACATAAATCGGAATGGATTTTGTGCCATCGACTTTTTCGCGTTTGGACGCTTTGGCAATTCTTTCATAGTCAAGAGCCAGGACCTCCTTTACAGGGGCAAAGTCTTTAGAGTCGTAGAGTGGTTTCAAGCGGTTCAAGGCGATGGTCCGCCAGAGGTTTTCCGCTTCTCCGCAGACAATGCTGTCCGAATGGACTCCGGCCTCTTCGGTATTGAACGATACATGCAATCCGCCAAGGATAACTTTTGTGCCTTTTTCCGAAACCCGTCAGCTATCTCATAGCCTCTTTTTGCATCGATCGTTCGCGATGTAATGCCTACAAGGTCATAGTCACCGTCATAATTGATGGTGTCACCAAAATGTTCATCAATTATTTCAATATGGTGCTCTTCCGGCGTAAGGCTTACAAGTACCCCTATAGCCATATTGAACAGGGGTCTTCTGATTTTATTTCGAGTCTTTTCTTCCCTTTGGTGCTACAAAAAGGAGCTTGAGTGGCTTTTTGCATTGATGATCAGGGTTACTCATGCTTGAATTCATTTTTTATCGGTTGCAATCCGCAAATAAGAGTGTCGCTTACTTCAGCTCCTGCTGTTCCGGAATAGGCAGAGCCCTCCAAGTCATCATGCGGTCAGCTTGACTCTTTAACTTCAATGGTTTAAGAATCACTCAATTGAACACTTTATTATTCTGATTTGTTATCCGGTTCTGCTTATGATGATTCAGATCAAAAGGAATGTGGAGCCATTTATCCTTGAAGACGGCATCTCCCGGCTCAAGCCCGGTAAGACTGATCGGAAGGGTAATGATCTTGCGCTGGTTGCCGATATGCACATAGAGCTCATCCCCGGTTACCCATATATCGATATCGACCGGATTGGCAAACATGAGCTTCAACTGAACCTCATAAATATCATTGTTGCGGACAAACTTTATCGGCGGCTCGTCATACATCATATCGGACGGATCGCTGTCACCGTACATATCCCTGGCAAAAATTTCCAGAGCCTTGAGACCGACGATCTCCTGCTCGTACATTCTCAGTTTTTTGACCGGAAGAGGCGAAAAGCCCTCTTCAATCTCTCCGAGGTACTTCTGCTGTATGGTTTTCCAGTTTTCCAGGTATCCGCTGTCCTCTCTGGTATCAAGCAGCCTGTTGACAAGCACCATATCGACTTTGAAGCCGTAAAGGTTCAGATATGTCAGGGCGCGCATGGTCTCCTTGATCGACATCTTCTCAGCGTTCATGACCAGACGAACCGTTGATTTTTTATTATCCGTCAGGATTTCACGGATACCTTCCAGCTCGTCGAAAATCTGGTCGACAGAATCAAGAGCATCTTCAGGCGGGATGTAATGCGCGATTTTATCAGACATTTTGGAAAGCGGCTTGCTGAGAGGTCTGACGATATATTTTGTAACATTTTTCACTGCCTTCATTCCCCATGCAAGGGTATCGGGAAGGGAGAGAAGCCTCAGGGTTTCGCCTGTCGGGGCAGTATCGAGTACAAGAACATCATAAAGACCGGAAGCTTTATAGCGCTTAATGCGCAGCAGGGAAAAAAGTTCTTCCATGCCCGGCAGAATGGTCATTTCATCTGCGACAACTCCGGAAACACCCTGTGCTCTGAAGATGCCGGTATAGAATTTCTGTACGGCATGCCAGTTCTGCTTGAGGTCCACATAAGGGTTGACCTCGATGGCATGAAGATTTTCCTTGATCTTTGTAGGTTCGGAACCAAGGGGAATGTTAAACGAATCCGAAAGGCTGTGCGCGGGATCGGTTGAAAGGACAAGAGTGCGATAGCCCAGTTCTGACAATCGGACTGCAGTTGCTGCAGATACACTGGTTTTGCCTACTCCGCCTTTCCCGGTAAATGTTAAAATGCGCATGAATAAGACTTTGGATTTAAGATAACACAGAGGAACAATCAGAATGGCTGGAGAGCTCCGGTTATAGTTACCTGCATGATTTCCCGGAATCTGCCCGGAAGATTAGAATGTATGGCAGCAATTCCGGCCTTCAAATGAGAATATCGCGTAAAGCTTTTTTATAAAAAGAGATTAAATCTAATCGATATCCCGCATAAAACAAGGCTCTTTCCTCTACATTTTCCCGCGATATTTCTACGCACTAAGGTATCGGTCTTTTTCTCTTTGCCGTAGAAGAGGGGCGCTGACATCCTCTTGTTCCTGTAGGGACTCTCTTTTATATTTTTATAAAGAACAGTTTATTCCCAGCCAAAAATAATAAGCGGGCGGGTATGCCATGTTAAAAGAAATCGGTGGATTGGCCGGCGTTGCCTTGATGTTTTCTCCTGTCGGGATGCCGTTTTTACTTCACGGTTTTGCCGGCATTGTGGTTGGAGGTGCAGGGCTTGTTTTTGCTGATGCTGTCTTGAAGCAGATGCTTGAAAATATCCCCAAGCAGGTTTCACAAACTCAGTCCGCACAGCCGGGAAAGCAGAACCCTGAGTGATTGGCCAGGGGGGGGCTTGTTCCTTCCAGATTAAGGCTTTCGGCCTTGCGGGCCTTCTTCCGACTGACATCATCGGAGCTGGGTGATGTTGCTCCCATCTTCTTCTGTAAAGCCTGTTCCCGTTGCATGAGTTCCTCATGCTTATTTTTTCTTTATCAAGCGGCTATATGTAGTAACGATCCATTGCCTTCTGGCTGCGGGTGATGGTTAACATCAGGTTGAAAGCTGATGCGGAACTCGAACGGAGTTTTGATGAGCGGAGCGTTTCACGGGAACTGCCGGATACGGATAGCCGAAAGTGGTCAAGATCGAAATTGAGAAAGGAGATTGCCGGCACCTACGACCAGGCGGGCAAACCGAACCTGATGAACGCCGCCTGGGGCGGCATCTGCTGTTCGCAGCCTCCCTGTGTCGCGGTTTCGCTGCGCAAGGCCACATACTCCCACGGCTGTATCATCGAGCGAAAAGCCTTTACTGTCGGTATCGCCTGCGAAGGGCGGGTGGCGGAGGCCGATTACGTCGGGATCGCTTCCGGGCGCGACGCCGACAAGTTTGCCGTAGCCGGGCTGACCCATCAGAGAAGCGGGCTGGTCGATGCCCCTTACGCGGAGGAGTTTCCTGTGATTCTGGAGTGCCGGCTGCTGCACGTTATCGAGATCGGTCTGCACACCCGGTTCATCGGCGAAATCATCGACGTCAAGGCGGATGTCGACGTATTCGGCGATGACGGCCGCCTCGACATCATGAAAATCCAGCCGCTTATCTACGATACCGCCCGAAGAGGATATCACGGCGCAGGGCCGCTTCTTGCAGAAGCCTTCTCTGTCGGCAAAGCGCTGAAATCGTGACAGTCTGGTGACCGGTTTTTTGGTTTTCGAGGATTTTACGCTTTCGATTTTATGGGAGTTGAAGAAGATAGAGTATTGCTCGGTAAAGCCTGTTCTAATCCTCCGGATAAATGAGCAAGTGCAGGAGATTCTCTCCAACAGGCTCTTCCTTCAGTAACGGGACGACAGCGTAGCGCAACGCATGGCGTCGGGCCACTGCGTCGATCTCTTTAAGTTCATTATATGCGCGTTCTCTCAAAAGGGGGGAGTGCGTAACTGCTGCGGCAAGGCTGTTGTTGATGATCCAGGCCCACGGTTCGATACCGGCCCGACGCAAATCAGCCTGCAGATCGGCCGCTTCAAGCACAGGCGTGGTTTCGGCCAGTGTCACGAGCAGCACCTTCGTCTGTTTCGGGTCCTGCATCCGCATCATCGGCGTGACGTCTTGCAGGGCGTCACTGCCCGACTGACGGGTAAATTCCCGGTGATAGGCCCCTGTCGCGTCAAGCAGCAGGAGGGTGTGGCCGGTCGGCGCAGTGTCCATGACAACGAACTTCCTGTCCGCCTCCCGGATGATGCGCGAGAAAGCCTGGAAAACGGCGATCTCTTCAGTGCAGGGTGAACGCAAGTCTTCTTCAAGGAGGGCTCTGCCTTCGGCGTCGAGCTGTTTTCCTTTACGTTCCAGCACCTGCTGCCGGTAGCGTCCGGTTTCAGCTTGGGGGTCGATCCGGCTCACGGTAAGATTGTCATGAGTATCCGTCAGCATTCCGGAGAGATGAGCCGCCGGGTCTGATGTGGAGAGATGGACCGGAAAGCCCCGGTGAGCCAGTTCGACGGCCAGTGCGGCAGCCAGGGTCGTTTTACCGACGCCGCCCTTGCCCATGAACATCACGAGACCATGACCGTCGGCGGCAATGCTGTCGACCAGAAGTGACAAGGCGGGAGCGTCAAGCTTGACAGCCCGTTCTTCCGGGACTGTTGACTGCGTATCCGCGACATTGAACAGGTTGCGCAGCGCCTCAAGGCCGACCAGATTGAAGGGCTTGAGAGGCACCTGATCGGATGGCAGCGACCGGAGCAGTTCGGGAATTGCCGATAACGCGGCCTGCTCGCGGGCAAAGATAGCCGCACCGAGCGCATCCTCAGAGACTTCATGCCGCCGGAGGATACCGTTGATGACGAGATACTGTTGCGGGATGCCGATCGCAGAGAGCTCTTCACAGGTCCGTGCGACTTCGCGCAGGGCCGCATCCTGGGCGCGGGAGACCAGAATCAGGCGCGTGAGCAACGGATCGGAGAGAGCTTCGACGGCGGCTTTATACTGTGTGCGCTGCTTTTCGAGACCGGCCAGAGGACCGAGGCAGGAGGCGTCGCCTTTCGCATTTTCCAGAAAACCACTCCAGGCTCCGGGAAGCTGCAGCAGCCGGATGGTGTGTCCGGTCGGCGCCGTGTCGAAGACGATATGGTCATACCCGGCGTTCAGAGTCTGGTCGGTCAGCAGTGACGTGAACTCGTCGAAGGATGCAATTTCGGTCGTACATGCTCCGGAAAGCTGTTCCTCGATGCTCCTGACCACTGTATCCGGCAGGACACCCCGTACCGGTCCGACAATGCGGTCGCGGTATCTCTGTGCCGCCGCCATCGGATCAATTTCCAGCGCACGAAGACCTGGCACAGAAGGGATGACGGTAATGTGATTGCCGATGCCGATGCCGAATACCTGGCCGACGTTGGAGGCAGGATCGGTGCTGACCAGCAGCACGCGCATCCCTTTCTCTGCAAGACGGATGGCCGAGGCACAGGCTATTGAGGTTTTTCCCACGCCCCCTTTTCCGGTAAAGAAAAGAAAGCGGGGAGGCTGTTCAAGAAATTTCATGGTATGGTTTCAGTGGTTCAGCAGCAGCAGCTGTCAGGGCCGCAGCAGCTCCCTTTTTTTGTTTCAGCAGCGGGCTGTGTGATGCCTGCCCAGCGGGCAAGCTCCGCGCGGCCGGGGTAGCGGCCGGCCAGGGCGACTTCGCCATCAATGAGAATCAGCGGCAGGCCTTCCTGTCCTGATCGTTCGAGGAAGGATTTTACGACCGGGTTTTCCGCGAAGCTCATCGGCTCCTTTGCCAGATTGAATCGCTCTATTATAATCCCGTTCTGTTTCGCCCAATCCACGTCAGCCGCAAAGCTGACCAGAGCCTGGTCGACATCGACACCGCAGACGCCGGTGCTGCAGCACAATGCCGGATCATATACCTGAATTGCTTTCATATGTTACATCCGCGTCGAGTGTTAGAAAAAATCAACTTTTAGATGCTTGCCGGTCTCGGCATGCAAAGCCTGGGGGCTGCTCATCGTCGAAATCGAAAGCCGGAAACAAGTGTTTCACGAAGAGAGCCGATGAAGCAACAGGAGGCAAGATAGCCACATTTTCGACTCCCGTGAAATATTCTCCTACACTATTTCCGCCGAATGCTGCAGATCCCACATTCTCCGGTAGAGCCCGTTTCGCTGCATGAGCTCCTCATGGCGGCCCTGTTCGGCAATCTTTCCCTTATCGAGCACGACGATGGTGTCGTACTGATCCATTGCCTTGAGGCGGTGGGTGATGGTGATCATGGTTTTACCTGCTCCCAGGGCGGCGAGGGTTTCGGTTACCTCTTTTTCGGTGACGCTGTCGAGATTCGCGGTGGCTTCGTCGAGAATCATGACCGGAGCGTTCTGCAGCAGAATGCGGGCGATGGCGATGCGCTGTCTTTCGCCTCCGCTGAGTTTCATGCCTTGCTGGCCGGTCCATTCGTCGAGCTTCAAAGAGAAGCTGGCGAGCCCGGCGGCGGTGAGGGCTTTTTTAAGCTCTTCGTCGGTGGCTTCCGGTCGGGCAAGCAGCAGGTTTTCGCGGATGGTCTGGGCGAACAGGTAGGTGCGTTGCGAGACGAGGGCGATGTTGCGCCGAAGCTCTTCAGGGTCGAACCGGCCGATGTCGATACCGCTGACGGTGAGCCCTCCTTCGGGAGTGTTCCAGAAGCGCATCAGGAGGGCGGTGATGGTCGATTTGCCTGCTCCGCTCGGTCCGACAATGGCGATGTGCTCTCCCGGAAGAGCCGCAAAGGAAAGGCTGTCGAGGGTTTTCGACGGGCTTCCCGGGTAGGTGAAGCTGAGGTTTTCAACCCGTATGGCAGGCTCTTTCGGGAAGGGCAGGGGAGCAGACGGCGCTGTGGTTTCAGGCTTTGCGTCGAGGATTTCAAACAGCCGCTCACCTGCGTGCGTGTCGGCTTCGAGATGCTTCAGCGATGCCGGAAGCGGAAGAAATGGTTCGAACGAAGCCATGACAGCGAGTGTGATGACGGTAAGCGAAATGCCGTTCACGCCCGGAGTGGAGAGAGCCGGAATAAATGCCCAGAGGATAGCCATGACCGCGCCGTTCATGAGCAGGCCGGTAAGCGATTCATGCAGCCCGTCAAGAAGGGCGTTTTTTCGCTGCAGCCGGAGCTTGCCCTCTTCAGCGTTGCGCATCGCTTCGAGGTGTTCCGGCAGCCTTCCGTAAATCTGCAGTTCCCCGATGCCCTGAAAGAGGTCGAGGGCGAGCAGCTGCTGGGCTGTTTTTTGCTTCATGATGCCGACGGAGATCCCGCGGCTAAGGCGCATGGCCAGGAGCGGTAAGCCGATACCGGCAAGCAGGTGAAAGGAGAGGATCAGCAGCGATGCCTGCAGGGAGAAGGCACCGAGGAGGAACCACATCAGTAAGGCCACAAGCAGGGCTGTCAGCGGAGGCGCGAGAACCCGAGTGTAGATGTTTTCGAGGCTCTGAATGTCGTCGACGATCCGCTGCAGAAGGTCTCCGCTTCTGAAGTGCATGAGGCGGGCGGGTGCGAGGGGTTCGATGGCGTCATAAAACCAGAGGCGCAGTTTCGTGAGAATCCTGAAGGTGGTGTCGTGCGACAGCAGCCGTTCGGCGTAACGCAGTACTCCCCTTGCAAGCGCAAAAATCCTTACACCTGCAATGCCGAGCTGCAGGGCGCCCATCGGCGGCTGCTGCACGGCTTTGGCGATGATGTAGCCGGAGGTCATGAGCAGGCCGATGCCGCTTCCGGTTGTGGCAAACCCGATGAGTGCGGCAAGCGCCATCCACCAGAAGTAGGGCTTTACGAGACCGGTCAGGCGAAGGAATGTTTTCATGCCGCTTCCTCCTGCTGCAGCAGCAAAACGTCGCGGTAGAACCCACCGGCCGCGAGCAGTTCAGCGTGAGTTCCGCAGCGGATGAGTTTTCCCTCACTGAGCAGCATGATCCGGTCGGCAGAGCGTATCGTTTCAAGCCGGTGCGCGATGATAACGGTGGTGCGTCCTTTCATGAGCGCTTCCATGGATGTGCGCAGTGCCGCTTCGAGCTCGGGGTCGGTGTGGGAGGTGGGTTCGTCGAGTACCAGAAGGGGAGCGTTTTTAAGGAATGCCCGTGCCAGAGCAATCCGCTGTGCCT
>Ga0268280_1000518_pt1 | contig 31853 bp, 27 predicted proteins | sample saktaG_9_FD_190139 | JGI IMG/M metagenome (GOLD analysis project Ga0268280, IMG submission 190139) | Saline water microbial communities from Sakinaw Lake, British Columbia, Canada - sak_2011_5_24_40m | ecosystem: Environmental > Aquatic > Non-marine Saline and Alkaline > Saline ...
ACTCCTCAGTTCTTCCACCTCAGGTCTTGTTAATTTAATGGTATACCGTATCATATGCAGCAGTTTTCTGCAAAGATACAAAAATATTTGATTAATACGTCATAATATTATTAACTTAACACTAGCGCACTTTCGCTTTTAATATTTCCTTGCTCCTGAAAAATTTCTTCCACACCATTTTGGTATATGATTTTCCTGACATCTCCCTTACTGACTTCATAAATGGCTCCTTGCTGATTGTCAAACCTGACATATTCAATAGTAGTCAATACTACTTTCTTTACAAGTACTGAACGTTGTTCTCCTGATGTCAAGATAATTGCATCCTGAGCATAGATGCAATTTCCGATGACTGATAGAAGGATAATTAAGGCAAGTTTATTCATAATATAGTTATTTTCGATAATTAAACTGTTGTTATATATTAAGCTTTATGCCAGGCAAATGGTTAAAAATTATTCCTTGTCCTTCATGCACCTAACAGACATTTCAAGCTTTTCAACCATAGGTATTTTTTCAATACTTGCTCTATTTTGGAAATGCCGCATCCAAGCGTGGTCTTTATCTTCTAAAGTCGCTGTCCAGTAAAAGGCTTCTTTTTCATAATATTGTTTCTTGTTGACCATGTATCCACAAATGCCAAGATCCAATTCGCTTTTTCCTCCATCAAGAAGTACATAAGCTTGACCTGGTGGTGTACCTCTCCAACCGTTTTTCATTGCTTCAACGTTTGCCATTCCGACATCCATTTCCAATTGTATCCACTCATTATCTGACGGCAAATGCCACCCGGCTGGGCAGGCTATTAATGCCTCCCTATAATTATAAAACTGGCCGCACTTTATGCAAATGTCATTTTCCATTCCATCGCAATCGTGGCCTCCTATCATATAATTCAGGTTTTGTGCCATCCAAACCTGGTCACCAATTTTTATAGCTTTATAAATATTGCCATCTCGCTGGTCTGTAAATTCGGAAAATTTATTATTCTTATCTTTCTCAGGTGTATCTTCAATACTTATCTTAAATACTTCTTTTTCGCCATTTTCATACTTGATCATAAAAATATCAGAAATCTTTTTGCTATAAATTGGCCCCTCTAAGTTGGAATACATCTTATAATTAACATAATCATCTTTTATACTTACTACTTGGCACTCGTATTCCTGACCATCTCTCATGATTAATAAATCCTGACCGTATAGTTGATTATGAGTCAATGAACCAATCAATGCTATTATCAATAAATAGGGGTATTTCTTATTCATAATACTGGGCGTTAAGATTGAAGGATTAAAGATACGAAAAAGAACCGGTTACCATTTGCTTACAGAATGTATTTGCAAAAAATCCGCTGCACAAAAACCTGGTAGACAATATAAAAACCCGTTCATTGGCTGACCCATGGGTAATTGCACATGCTTTGTATGAAAATGCAACTGTTGTGACAAAAGAAGAAAAAGTAACGGCATTAGATTCACATAAAGTGAAAATACCAAACGTCTGCGACAACATGGGGATTCGATGGATCAATGATTTTGAATTGATTGAGGAGTTAGGTATTAAGTTCTCATGTTCAAGAAGTTGACCAACGTCGAATCGTCAATTCCCTTCCACTATCTTGTTTTCCGCACTTATAATAAACTCACGCTGTAACCTTTGAATTTATTGATGTGTATTTTAAAAATGGGTGTGGCAAGCTTTATATTTCTGGAATATATAAGAAATAATACAAGAAATTGAGCCTGGTAGTACTAAAACATTAAATCCAGAGAGCTATACCGTGTAACGGTTAAAGTGTTGTAGCAGAGCAGGCAACATCATGTTCTATTCCCAGTATGGGATAAACATTCTAAAATAATTTTAAAAGACCGGGTATATTTTCTTTTTTTCCGGATATCATGTCCATATCCTGATAGGTCTAAATCCGTCGATTTCAATTTCAGACACGGTCCACGGCATTAAAAGAAGCTCTTCTTTGTTTATTAATAAAGAAAAATTATGCATAGGAAAATTTGCCTGGCAGGAGGGATATGGAGGATTTACATACAGCCGGTCGCAGCTGGAAAATGTGTATGACTATATTCAAAATCAGGAAAAACATCATGAAAAATCAACATTTAAAGCTGAGTACATTCAGTTTCTTAAAATTAATGCAATAGATTTTGAGGAAAGATTTTTGTTTGATTTTTGGAATAATGTTTAACCCCTACAGGGTATAAACAAGGGACTTATTGCCTTGCTACACTACTTCATGCCCTACAGGCAAAAGTTTCCCGGTACTATAGTTATTATATATTTCGATACTAAAAATTTACCGGTTAAAGAAGAAGAATTAACAGACGAGCTAATCATTTTATGATTATTTTTGCAGGATCGAATTATATGAAAACAATCACAATCATAGTTAAAGACTTAACCCCAGGAACATTAACCAACGTTGATGGCATGAATCTGAGAGTGGCAATTGATGAAGCATTGGTATCAGGTCATTCCGTACTTCTTTCTTTCAACGGTATTCATACAATATCCAGCTCCTTCTTAAATTCTTCTCTTGGAGAAATTTTTGATAAATACGGCTATGATGTATTGAAATCAAGAATAAAGATCACTCATTATACCACACAATTGGCAGGCGCAATAATCAAATATGTTAACGATCTGAAAACATCCCAGGTCTCCTGAACAATTCCCCCTAAAGTCACAGTTGGTTGGTTTAAGCATTTTTCTTGGCATTTAAAATTGCAAAGGCGCTAAAATTCAATCTTCAACATCAAATATTACATCGAAACCACTCCATCTGTAAATTAAACGAAAATCGACAATAACGGATTGACAATCGCGTAATTCAATTCCCCTCCACTATCCTGATCTCCTCCTCCGTCAACCCATATAACTGATAAACAATCTCATTGATGCGGTTTTCGCAATAATCGATTTTGGATTTCAACTGATCGATTTGCGTCTGAAGTTTAGTTTCCTTTAACTCTTCATTCAGTTTGAGCAATTGATTAACAAGATTTACGACCTCATTATGTAGTTTCACTTCTCCAAAATTGTTTATATCGACTTCTTTAATTGGCAACAAAGCAATGTGTCCCCTCTTTACTTGTGCTAAAGCTTCCCCTTTTTCAGGATTCAAAATGTTTTGATAATACCAGTTTAGAAATTTAGAGTTTATTAAACCGAGAATGTACCGAAGATTGATTTCTGGTTTCTTTTGAACAATCGTATAAAGGTTGTCTCTGACGATAAACTGTTTTGTGTCAAGCGTTGCGTTTAGGTGATCACTTGTCTGACGGATAATTATTTTTTCATCTGCCTCATATTTAGCTGAGTAACGAGGTTCTGCAAGCCAATCACCAAACTTTATATAGTAGTTATTATTCCATGTTATTTGATATTTATTCATTAGACTCCCTCTTAACAGTGGTCTAAATAGATCATCAACTTTATATTCAGCTACAAAAGGTTTTTGCTCAACTATTTTTCTGGTCTGTGGTGGATTGCCTTTACCTACTTGAAAAGGCTTTGTTCCTTGCGTGATATGACAAACCATATCAAGGATCAGAAGCGAGGAAATTTTAGCCTTGATTGTATTATTTTTTTCGTTATCAAAAATATTTACTGGTGAACCATTTGCATCAATCCAGTTTTGCTGCTTAATTCTCCTTTCGGCTCTCTCGTTTTGTTTGTTAAAGATTTCAATATAAATTTCGTGCGATTTACTAGGTTCTGAATTTCTGAAGATCATTATTTCAGTATCGACAACGGCTTGTGAGAAAACAGGGTTTTGAAAATGGACAATATGATCAATTTCCGTTATTGAGAAAAGGTATTTGCGGATTTTTGAAGTTTTTAAATTCAGCAACCACGTATTAGGTATGATAAATCCTAATAATGCCCCTGATTGCAAAATATCAAGGGACTTTTCTATAAACAAGAAATAACTATCGAGCTGATATTCTTGTAGTTTGTAATTCTTGGAGAAATAAGATGTCTCATCAGCATTGAATGATGCACCATACGGCGGATTCCCTATCACCGCATCAAATCCCCCTTGTTTAAAAACTTCCGGAAAAGCATTTTTCCAATTGAACGGTTTGATCTTCTTTTCCATACCGAAATCCAGTTCTGCACTGTAAAAGTCTGTATCAATCAAACTATTCCCACTTTTGATATTGTCGTCCAGCGTAGGCAGCACACGCTCATTCCATAAGCTGAATTGCTGCTGGATAGAAGCCTCAGTCTCGCCCTCTAAACACTTCAGGAGAAGGCTCAATTTAGTCACTTCAACCGCGTTAACGTCAATATCCACGCCGTAAATGTTATTAAGCAGGATTCTCTTCTTTTCAGCCGTTGTGAGATATCCTTCGGGGGTAAGCGGATTATCTTTCTTCCCTTTTGAGGGTTTCCCGGTGACTGAGTAATAGTTTTTGTGCCAGTCCAGCATATACTGATAAGCACCAATCAGGAAACTGCCGCTTCCGCAAGCAGGATCAACTATTTTTTTATTATCTACTTCTGCTGGTGTCTTCCCTTCAATGAGTTTCCCGACCGTATTCTTTACAATGTATTCCACGATGTACTGAGGCGTGTAATATACTCCTCCGGCCTTTCGGACTTCGGGCTTTTCCTCGATTTTCGCATGATGGGCAGGCGTAATCCGTATTACTTTGCCAAGAAACTGCTCGTAAGCGCTTCCCAGGATTTCGACTGATAGTACTGAGAACTCATACGGACATTCCGGGTAGTACAATTCATTTACCAACGTCTTAATGATTTTATTTTCTATTTTCAGGTGTTCACAAATACGGTCCTTATTAAAGTCAAACAGCCCTGAATTGTACTTTTCGTCTGCTTTACGGAATTGCTCAAATAAATTCTGATAATAATCTCCTTGTCCGAGGGAGTGTTTCAGGTTTCCATAAGGCTCAACGCTTCTGTCTTCAGCAATACGGAGAAAAATGATACGGTCAATGGTCTGCTGAACGGCGAAATTAATCTCATCTTCGTCAAGTCCCTTGTTATTCCAGCTGATAGAAGTCGCCAGGTAAGTGCGCCAGCGGTCAAGCGATTGCAGGAACTCTTTATCAACGGTTGCCGTTCCTTTTTTTTGCGTATCACTCTGGACAAACTTGTCAAAACTTCCTTTTAGTACTCGTTCCTTTGAGAACGTGTCCCAGATAAAATCAAACTGGTTAAGATAATCCCGAAATGTTAAATATCTTATCCTGGCAACCGATGCTTTATCTGCCGGATCGGGTTTAACGGTACAGTCGTAAACAGAAAATTCCTCGAAGTCGGTAATGATACTGATTGCAAGCTTTGCGCTCCATCCATAACGTCTAACCTGGTATGCAGGTTGAATTTCGTCTTTAACAGAAACACCTGGCTTCTTTGCTTCCACAAAGAAAAGCCGCTTGCCGCCTGATAAACGGAAAGAATAGTCCGGGGCTTTAGAAGCAGTTCCTATTTTCAATCTATCCTCATGGATCACTTCCCTGTATGCTTCAGCATAACCCTGCTCGTTGTCCATATCCCAGCCTAATGCTTTGAAGAAAGGATCGATGAAGTCACGTCGGGTCAATGTTTCATTGTATTCCGACTTCATATAAGAAGAGTATTGATCTTCAAAGCGTTCAATGAGTTCTGAAATTTTCTGGAATGCTGATTCTTTGGTAATCATTAGTGAAAGGATCAATGGTTAATTTTATCTGCCATAAAATTAGTTATTTATTGGTTATCGGCCGCCCTCGCCGAAACCATATCTGACGCTGTCAGGTTCTCCTGCGTCGAACGCTGACAGGTTAACTGGCAATCAAACCTGGCAGCGTCGAAGACCTGTCAGCGTTTGAAAACACTCAGAACTAAATCATCATTAATCCATTATCAATCAGCCTTTTCAGCACAGGATCAGCACTTTTTACGCTTACCAAGTAATTCATGATCTCAGTTTCCAAAGAATGATATTCTTTTTTTCTCATTGCCAACTCGAGAATTTCCAGCGGAAGCAGCCATTCTTCAGGATAATCCTGCTTTAACTCGTTCCATATCCCTGAAAAGGAATCAGGAATCACATCTTTCTCCCGCATGTCTCTTATTAACTGGTATAGAAAATGAAGTCTTTGGGCCCTCTGTGAATGAACGATCTTATGCGTTTTTTCTTTCGGTACGGGATATTCCAGTTCATAAGCAAACGGGTCGGCAGGGCCGGAAAACGCTGAAACGATCTTTTCTCCCACGGCCATATCATAAGTGCCCCATGAAGGCTTGAACAATTCACGCTCCCTGAAAGTTACCCGGCATTGTGAAAAAATCATAATCAGTATTTTCCCTTCCTTCCTGAGAACATGGTCTAACCGGCCTTCAACCTTAACACCTGATTCAAATTCCAGGACGGTCTGTTCACCTATCATAATATCGATGGCTTTCAGATCACCGTCTGTAAGGGATTCTAATGAAGATGAAGAATTTTTAAGTTTTCCGACCGGTGAGCTGAAGCCGTGACTGTGGTAATCCTTTCCCTGGCCGGGCAATTGTTTGTCGCCATAGCAAAGTTGTGTGGGCCCTTCGGTCCGGATATAAACCGGCAAATTTCTGTGAATGATCGCCTCCTGAAATATACCTGAAACCTGCAAGCCGGAACTATAAACGCAGGTTCCGGTATAACCCGATTCTATGCCTTTCATGACGCCATCCACGCCTCCGGTATGTAAAGCCATAGTATTGGCATATTCATTAAGGACATTTGTGAGATGTTGAAAATCAGGTGTGACAAAAAGCTGAGGCTGGCGTGTCGTGATGTCAAAATTATAATTAACGGCCTCAATAGTATAGGGGAGCTTTTTAACTTCCGGTTGCAATGATGAATAACTTTCACCGATAGAGGAAAGAAGGCCGGCGCCATAAATTTTTGGATTTTTAAGGTCTCCGATCAAGCCATATTCAACGGTCCACCAATGGAGGTTCCTGATCTGGGCCATTTCAGAAGGTGCTTCCTGTATGGCTTCTGCTTCGGCGAGCTCTTTTTCCGCCTGAAGTATGGCTTCAAGAGACGTATAAGGATCAGCTTTCAGAATGGACAGATGGCGCACAGCTTCATAGATTTCGTAATCCCTTCCGGATGAAAATGCGCGAGAGCCAATCCAGCCAAACAACCTGAGATATTCGGCATACACAGGATCGGCAATAATAGGGGCATGTCCGGCAGCCTCATGTATGATGTCCGGTGCCGGAGTGTATTCAATCTGGTCAATCGGACGAATATCGGCTGCTATAACCAATACATTGTAAGCCTGAAATTCCATGAAAGCTGCAGGGGGAATGAATCCATCCACAGCCACTGCAGCCCAGCCTATCTCCTTCAAAATCCGGTTCATCCCATACATGTGCGGGATTTGGTCGATAGAGATACCGGTTTGTTTCAAGCCTTCGAGATACGAGCCATGTGCAACCCTGCCCAGGTAACGCACATTCTGACGCATGACATAACGCCAGGCTGCATGATCCTGTGAAGTGTACCCATTGTAAGGCTGGTCGATCACAAGTTGCATCAGGTGATGCGGCAGTTTATCCAATATTTCGTTCATCTCCATGATGGTTCAAAGTTATCAATTTCAAACCAGATGGAAACACCAGCCAATCCAATTAACAAAAAATTAACGAAAATTAAATTCAACGATCATTAACTGGAAGAATAAAAAAAGGTCAGGTGGCAATTTCCACTTACCCTGTAAATGCCTCATCCAATTTATAGACATTTCCATTGTGACTGAAAAAAGCATAATTGCTGCTAAAAACAAGAATATTCTTTTCATTTTTTTATGGATTAGTTATTAATTGGAATAATTAACGTTTAAACGAAAGGAGGCTAATGCCAAATCGCACAATCGGCCAATCCAAATATATCCAAAACCTTCCCAGCCATGGATAGTTTACTTACTTACTCACGGCCATGAGGCTTTCCTGAGCCTAAGTGAAAAACTTAGTTTTCATTTCTTCCCTCGAACATCAAATCTCGACAATCGACAATCGAAAATCCTTTTTTCTCATTCCCATCCCCCTTAGGGGCCATCCTGACCCTGCTCAAATAAATTTTTAACCAATAATAAATCCACATCCAAAAATTTAATATTAATTTTAATATCTAAATCTTATGAAAAAATTTGCTTTAGTCTTAACGATGATTTTGCTTGGAGCAGTCACTTTGTTTGCTCAATCTACAGAAACGGGTTATGTCACTGTAAAGTGGATCCCATGTGATGAATGTTGTAGTCCAATGCAATATTTTGTTGCATATTCAGTCGGGAGAGTTTCTGACAATTCAGAGGTCGCACGTGGTTGAACCGTTGTTTCGGATCAATATACTGAGCATTTATTTGAATTCGAATTCCCTTGTGGATCTCCTGGTGAAGACTTCATGGTGTATGCTCGTGTAGTAGCGGGATGTGATTTTGGTGGTCTTAATGAGACAATATGTTGCAGCAATAAGAATCCTGGCGAACCTGCCGATTGTAGTTATTTGATGGAAGGATTTGAAATCACGGTTGAATGGTAATCAAATTAAAAAAACTAACGTCATAAAGCGAAAACCTCTTCATTTATAGCGTTAGTTTCTTTCTTTTTACTTTTTAGAATGAAAACTACCAATTATAAATTATTCTTGTCATTATTCATGGTTTTTGTGTCACTCGTCGGAAAATATGTGACAGCTCAAAAAGAAGCCGACAATTGGATTGTAGGGTCATGGGCCGGATTAAATTTTAATACTGGCAGTCCTGTTATTTGGTTTCCTGTAATCCCTCCACTAAGTAATAGATTCAGCAATGGAACAATAATGAGTGATTCGTTGGGTAATTTGTTATTCTGTTCAAATGGGAATAGTGTATGGAATAAACTTGGCGAAGTAATGGATAATGGAGATAGCTTAAAACCAGGAAATTGTTGGACTCAAGCTGCTGTTGCATTCCCAAAACCAGGAGAAATGAATCAATACTATCTCTTTACTGTAGCAGGTTGGAACCTTCCGGAAGGAATATATTATTCAGTGATTGACATGTCAAGAAATGGAGGATTGGGTGCAGTCACGGAAGAAAAAAACATTGAACTTCAGGCTGGATTTTGGGCGCATGAAAAGCTATTTGTGACAAAAAACGAATCTAAAAACGGATATTGGGTTATCTCAAGACTTTATAATGATGACCGATACGTGAGTTTCTTTGTTAATCAGCAGGGTGTTCATACTGAGCCAGTTTATAGTCCAACGGGAATCTTTAGAAAATTTGAAAATTCGGATTCTGGACCTATCAAAATCTCTCCTGATAAAAAGTATCTTGTTGCCGGACATACTATGGGTGATTTGAACTTGGAAGGACGGTATCTCAGATCTTTTGAGATTTGTTCATTTGATCCTGAATCTGGCAATATCGACTATTTATACATGATACACAGGAAGCTCCCTGACTCAGACTTAGATTATTACAGCGCTTCAACATGTGAGTTTTCACCAGATTCAAAATTCATGTATTTATCTTTTATCAGGGAGACGGATAGCGCTTTCCTTTATCAGTACGAAATACAATATGTCGAGGATTCTCTCGCTTTTGTGAATTCTGCTGAATTGATCTCAGCAGAATGCGGGGAATCTCTTCAATTGTTAAATGATGGCAGGATATATTCTTCGGGGCCACCGGCAGTTGTACCGAATTATGAGTATTTTATGGGGGTGATTGATAAGCCATGGAAAAAGGGGACAAATTGCGATTTTGATCCCAATTCAATTTATCCTGGTGGTCGAAAGACCGAATGGCAAACCCCTAATATCCTCCTCGACTACCTTTACCGTTTCGAATGGGAAGTAGATGATTATTGCCAAGGTTCGCCGGTTCATTTCATCCCGAATTTTATTCCCACTCCGGATAGTGTAGAATGGTTTTTCGATGAATTTACTCCGGGAAATTATTCAAATGAACTTTCACCAACCTACACTTTTCAATACCCAGGTATTCACGAGGTTTCAGTGGATATCTGGTACCCTACCGGGCGCTTCGAACACACCTCAAGAGAGATTGGGATCTTTTCCAGGCCGGATCCTGATTTAGGGCCCGATACCCTTATTTGCGAAGGCAATTCCATTACTTTATATGCCAATTGTGAAGCCGATTTTTATACCTGGAACGGCATTCCCGGAGGACCGCAATACAACATCACTGATAGCGGTTTCTATCGGGTTTCGGCATCTTTCCTCGAAACCGGCTGTAGCGGTTGCGATACGATTCATGTTGGTTATTTCGCGCCCATCCTGCTGGATGAATCATCTCTTGTCGTAACGCCGACCTCCTGCGGTGGAACCACCGGCTCAGTCACAGGGCTGGTCATCAATGGAACCGAACCCTTAACTTTCCTCTGGGAAGACTTTTCGGGTAATGTTTATGGCAACAATCCAGAAGTTTTCAACCTGCCCGCCGGCCAGTATGTGCTTACAATAACTGATGCAAACGACTGCACGCAGGCTTCATCAACCTTTACCATCACTGATGCCGGTAATTTGCTAATTACAGATGCATTAACCACCGACCCCCACTGCGGCTGGTCCGACGGGCAATTGACTGTTTCAGCATTTTCTCCTTCCGGATCAATCCTGGAATATTCCATTGATGATGGGAACAGTTATACCTCCGATAGCATCTTTTCCGGCCTGTCTGCAGGAAGCTATATCATTCGCATCCGTGATACCAATGGCTGCGAAGGTTTCTATCTTGACAATCCGGTCATCCTGCAAGATATTCCCGGTCCGCAGGTGCTGCTAACTACAGTTACCGACGAGACGGACTTCCTGCAAAATGGTTCGATAGATATTGCCGCTACCGGAAGTACCCCGCAAATCTTCTATTCTATTGACAACGGAAACACCTGGCAGATCAATGATGGACTGTTCAGCGGGTTGCAGGCAGGGATTTATTCATGTATCGTAAAAGATGAAAATGATTGCGACACCACCTTCACCGTTGATTTACAAAATGTAATCCTCACCTTCTTGCAGGCAATCACGGGTCCGGGCGAATATTGCCTCGGCAATGCGGCCACCGTGCCGGTGGAGGTGGATAACTTCAATTCCGTGGCCTCTTTCCGGCTGAAACTAAGCTACAATGCGGATAATCTTGTCTGCGAAGGTTATACCAATGTTCATCCCCAATTGCAAAACAACTTAACCGGTTGGGTGGATCAGGCCGCCGGCGAAATAACCTTTCAATGGCAGGACACTGTGGCATTGACCTTCAGTCAGCCCGATACCGTCGCCGAGCTGGTGTTTACAACCAAACATCCAGGAATGGGAGATATCGGCTGGTTTACCGGCGCGACAGAAAGTTACTTCACGAACATCAATGGTTCAGCTATCCCGGCCGAGTTCCATACCGGGGAGGTGAATATTTATGAACCACCGTCAATCCTGCTTTCCGAATCGAAAACGGTCTGCGAGGGCCAGATGTTTTCCATCATGGGCATCGCTTCTGGCAACCATCCTCCGATGAGCTATCTATGGACCTATCCCGGCGGGCAGGTAACAGACATGGATCCTTTTTTCATCAGTATCACAAATGCTGATGCTGGCGACTACAGGCTCCTGGCAACAGACATCATGGGCTGTACCGACCAGAAGACTATCCGGATTGAAGTTAGTGAAAACCCTGTTGCAGCTTTTCACAATACTGATACCTTGAGGGTGCAATCCGGCTACCTGCTGGATGCCGGCGCAGGCTGGTCCTCATATCGATGGAATACAGGCGATACAACGGAAAGTATAGTAATCAATGCGGAAGGAATGTATACCGTTATGATGGAGTCTCCGGTTGGATGTATAGCTTCAGATTCGGTTTATTTGAAACTGACATCTGAAGAAATCCCGGATATCAACATTTATATTCCCAATGCATTCACCCCTGATGGAGATGGAATCAATGATACCTTCAAAGCCGTTACAATTTCATTGAGCATTGAGCATTTAACTTTGAGCATTTATGATAGATGGGGAGGTGAAATCTTTGAAGCCGACGGCATCGAGAATTTCTGGGATGGAAAAAAGAACGGAAATCCTTGTCCTGGAGGAGTTTACGTTTACCGGATTGCTTTCAAAGCAGATGGAATCCCTGGTGAGCAGGTGAAAGTAGGGACAGTGATGCTTGTTAGATAATTACACGATTGTCAATTCGGCACTGTCGACTGTCGATTTCATTTACCATGTTCAATTGACAGATTTATGATTGGATATCCGAAATTACACATTTAAAATTAAGCGAAAATTTTTAATGCAGAATGCCGAACCGTGTAATTTTTTAAACGCTCCTTTCTGTCGTCCCGATAGGACTTTATTTGTGCGCGCTGCCCTTAAACCCCGGACTGGCGTCCGGGTCTACTATCTGTCATCCCTTCGGGATTAAAATCTCCAAATCCACCAATCTCCCAATCCCCCAATCTTCCAATCTTCAGTCCTTCGCCTTATTCCCCAGCATCGGCACAAACCGGAACTTGTCATGCTCCAGACGGATTATTTCATCTGAACCGACTTTCTGAATGGTCACCATTGTTTGCACATCCGAAGGTCCAACTGGAATGACAAGGATGCCGCCGTCTTTCAGTTGGGTAATCAGTTCCTGTGGAATTTCGGGAGCGGCCGCTGTGATAATGATCTTGTCGAAAGGTGCGTAAGGGGGCAATCCTTTATAGCCATCTCCGTAAAACATTTTAGGATTATATCCTATGGTGGGAAGAAAGGATTTAGTTTTTTCAAACAGCTTTTTCTGCCTTTCAATCGTATAAACTTTCGCGCCCATTTCGAGCAGGACACAAGATTGGTACCCGGAACCGGTGCCTATTTCAAGGACCTTATCTTCCAGCGCGATATGGAGCAATTGTGTCTGGTAAGCCACCGTGAAAGGCTGCGATATAGTCTGACCTGATCCGATCGGAAAAGCTTTATCCTGGTAAGCATATTCGAGAAAGGAAGAATCAAGGAAGAGGTGCCTGGGAACGCGATTGATAGCCTGCAAAACATTTGCATCGGTAATTCCCTTTTGACGGAGCGTTTCGACCAGTTTTTGCCTTAATCCTTTATGCCGGAATGAATCCTGAACCATACCCTGCAGTTAACAACTCGTTAGTGATGATTGGTAACGGCAGCGAAAATAATAAATACTGCATTAAGATGACACGCGAATGGTGTGATGTTTTAAGCCAAAAAAATTACTTTTGCACAAAATATATTATTTATGCTGAAAATAGGAGTGCTTGGGGCCGGTCATTTAGGAAAGATCCATATTAAATGTATCCTTGAAATAAAAGAATACGAATTGACGGGATTTTATGATGCTGATGAAAAAACGGCCTCCCAGGTCGGGAAGGAATTCGGTGTTAAGCATTATCCAAGTATTGATGAACTGATAGACGCAGTGGATTTAGTAGACATAGTGACCCCGACGATTTCCCATTTCGACTGTGCATCAAGGGCTTTAAAAAAAGCGCGTCATGTTTTTATCGAGAAACCAGTGGTTACCACGCCGGAAAAGGCGAGGCAGCTCATGGTATTTGCTGATGAGGCAAACGTTAAAGTCCAGGTAGGTCATGTTGAGCGTTTTAACCCTGCTTTTCTTGCCGCGCAGCCCTATATCAACAAGCCGATGTTTATTGAAGCTCACAGGCTGGCGCAATTCAACCCGAGAGGGACTGATGTGCCGGTTATTCTCGACCTGATGATTCATGACATCGATATTGTCCTGAGCGTGGTTAAGTCGGGTATTAAGAGAATTTTCGCCAGTGGAGTGGCTGTTGTCAGTGATACACCGGATATAGCAAATGCCAGGATCGAATTTGACAATGGTTGTGTGGCAAATCTGACTGCAAGCCGGATTTCCATGAAAAACATGAGAAAAGCCCGTTTCTTTCAACGTGATGCATATGTGGCAGTTGATTTTTTGAAAAAAGATGTAGAAATTATCCGTATTTCCGATCCACCGGAAATAAATGCCGATCCGTTAGCAATGATCATAGACCTTGGAGAAAAAAGAGGAAAGAAACAGATATCAGTTGAGAAACCGGAAATTATTAATCTGAATGCTATAAAAAAAGAACTGGAAAGTTTCTATCATGCCATTGTTAATAATACTACACCGCCTGTTACCATCAATGATGGTTACGATGCCCTAAATGTAGCTTATCAGATCCTGGGGAAAATGCAGGAATTACCAACCGGAATGGTACTTTAATTCTACACCATCTCTTTATTTTATAGCAATAAATAAAAATCCCGGTCGTTTTTAAAGCCTGACTATAATCAATGAAATCTCCCTGCCTGAAGATAGCCGTAAATTTGCCTTCTTACTGTTGGTTCCCGTTAATAATGGCAGCACTTTTTCTGATGGGATGTGATAAATTTGAAGGTGATCAGACTATTCCTTCCTACTTAAGAATTGATTCATTAGAATTTTCTACTGATAATGCCGTGCAAGGCACAAATAATCAAAAATTTGTCGATGCATGGATTTATGTTGATGATGATTTAGTCGGTGGATTTGAAATGCCATTTACAATCCCGGTGCTTGTTGAAGGGAAGCATAAACTCGAGATAAGGCCCGGGATCCAGCTTAATGGGATTTCCGAAACCCGTGCACCTTATCCTTGTATAGAACCTGTCATTATCAGCGATTTTAATTTTATTATTGATAGTATCGTTACCGCTTCCGGCACGGCTTCATACTTTAGCAATGCAGAGTTTGTCTGGATGGAGGATTTTGAGGATGCAAGCCTCGCTATAGTGAAATCAAAAGACAGCGATACCGGGATCATTCGTACCGAGCCGGCAGGTGGGCAAGGAGCATTTATCGATGAATTTTCTCAATATTCCGGGATCAGCTACCTGGATGACAACAGAAAATACCTGCAATTGGTTTCTGACGACGGGAATGGCGAAGGGTTTGTGATTGACAGGGGTGACTTTATTTTTCTTGAACTAAACTACCGGAACAATATTCCATTTGTTGTCGGAGTTTATATTGAGTTAATGGATAATACTATCGAGGAAAGGCCTTTCCTTATTATTAATCCATCTGATGACTGGAATAAAATTTATGTTAATTTCACACCGATTGTTAATGAAACTGTTGATGCTGTGAATTATAAAATATACATGGAGGCACAAATGGTTGACTTGACCGGCAATGGGTTTATCATGCTCGATAACATTAAACTGGTAACCAGACCAAATCTTTAATGAACAAAAAGTTACAGGTTTTTAAGTATTTGGTTGCTGATGTGCTGGCTGCTATGTTAGCATGGTCATTGTTCTTCATTTACAGGAAATTCTCTATTGAACCTACCGTCCTGGAGCACTTGTCGGATATTTTTAAAGACAGGAATTTCTATCTTGGCAGTCTTATCGTTCCTTTTTTCTGGATCATCTTGTATATTATACTTGGAACATACAATGTCAATAAGATTTTCCGGAAATCAAGGCTGAAAGAACTTAGCCAGACATCCTTCATTTCATTGGTCGGGGTAATAATCATTTTCTTCGCTTTGATCCTTGATGACGTTATAATTACGTATAAATCTTACTATCAATTATTTGTTTTCTTGTACCTGTTTCATTTTGGCCTGACTTACACATTCAGGCTGATCATTACCACCGGAACCGTCAGAAAAATTCACCGGAGGGAACTGGGCTTTAATACTATCATCGTTGGAAGCAATGGCAATGCGATCAAGATTTATGAAGAGATAGAAAGACAGGTCATGCCATCAGGCAATAAGTTTACTGGTTTTGTCAATGTTGTTGGATATGAGAAATACAAGATTGGTAAATACCTGCCTCACCTGGGGAAATTCCAGGACCTGAAACAGATCATTCAGGATTATAATGTAGAAGAAGTAATTCTTGCCATTGAAAGATCGGAAAGGGAGACTATTAAAAATATCCTGACTATTCTTGAGGAAACTGAAGTAGTTATCAAAATTATCCCGGATATGCAGGATTACCTGATGGGGATGGTAAAGATGTCTTCAATCTGGCAGTATCCGCTAATCCAGATTTCCCAGGATCTCATGCCACCGTGGCAGCAATCAATGAAGCGGTTGATCGACATAGTGGCAGCTTTAATTGCTCTCACACTACTTTTTCCTGTTTTCGTCTTTGTTGCTGTCGGCGTCAAATTCAGTTCAAGAGGACCAGTTATTTACTCTCAGAAAAGAGTTGGCATTCATGGCCATACTTTTAAGATGCACAAATTCAGGTCAATGTTTTTTGATGCTGAAAAAGACGGACCGCAATTAGCTACAAAGAATGATGACCGCATCACTCGGTTTGGCAGGTATCTCAGAAAAGTCAGGCTCGATGAAATCCCACAGTTTTTTTCTGTTTTAAAGGGAGATATGTCTCTCGTCGGATACCGTCCGGAACGCCAGTTTTATATAGACCAGATTGTTGAAAAGGCGCCGGAATACAGGCTGCTTTTTAAAATAAAACCGGGAATAACTTCCTGGGGACAGGTGAAATACGGGTATGCTGAAAATGTCGGACAAATGGTTGAACGATTGAAATATGACCTGCTGTATATTGAAAACATGTCACTGGCCATGGATTTTAAAATCCTGATCTATACAGTATTGATTGTAGTACAGGGAAGGGGAAAATGAAAAAATATCCCGGCATTACAATTGACCGCTCTCTATCATCTTTACGATATATTCAATATCACGGTCTTCATCTTCCGGATCATATTTAAGCTTCATATTCAAGCCAAAAAGCCTGGCAAATGCCTGGTAAAAAACAGCCCTGAATTCACCCCTGAAATCAGTAACCAGGTTATAAGAGGATTCACCGGTCTCCCGATCAATCAATTTCAACAATATCTTGCCCTGCGTTACCGTCAAATCTCTTAATTCCTTTCCATACTCAGTGTCAAGCTCTTCCTCAAGCTTTTTCATGATCTTTCTTCTTGCCTTCTCGTCTGGTGCCTGAGAAAGAATTTCCTCGTACTCTGCCAATTTAATCCCTGCCAGCCGTGCATAGGGGTAAACGATCTTGACGTTTTTCATCAACCTGGTTAGCTTTCTTTCTTCTTTATTATCAAGCATTTTCCATGAAAAAATATTTACTTCCCTGAGAGGTATGACGGCAATAGTATCACCATCTACTATTTTTCCATAAACAATAATACCATCTTGTTCCTGGGATAAGGCAAGAATTGAAATAAATAGGGAAACAGCTATTAATAAAAATCTCAGCATATAATTGATGCCGGAATCCAATAATTATGCCAGCCCGTGAATCAGGCCACTTTAAGCCGGGATAAACCAGATTTGCCGAATTTCTGTTCAGCGTATTTACAGGTTATTTTCAAGGATTTGGTCTTTCCCTTTGATGGAAGCTCGAACATAGCGTCAGTGAGGATTGCTTCGATAATGGATCGCAGGCCCCTGGCGCCTAATTTATGTTCTGTGGCTTTTTCAACAATAAATTCAAGAGCATCATCTTCAAATACCAAATCGATGTTATCCATCCTGAATAACTTTGTGAATTGTTTAATGAGGGCATTTTTAGGTTCAGTCAATATTCGCTTGAGGGTATTATGGTCAAGTGGTATGAGGTATGTCAAAACCGGGAAACGGCCTACAATCTCAGGTATCATCCCAAATTTTTTGATATCAGAAGGGGAGATGTACTGCAACAGATTCTCCCGGTCAAATGCATCCTGATCCTTTGATTGATATCCAATGATGTTAGTCCTGAGCCTGGAAGCAATAATCCGGTCGATCGAATTAAAAGCACCGCCTGATATAAATAGTATGTTTTGCGTATTTACCTGGATAAATTTTTGCTCAGGATGTTTTCTGCCTCCCTGTGGAGGGACGTTAATAATAGCTCCTTCAAGCAACTTGAGCAGGGCTTGCTGCACACCTTCGCCGGATACGTCACGGGTTATCGAGGGATTATCACCCTTGCGGGCAATTTTATCGATCTCGTCAATGAATACAATACCACGCTCTGCAGCAGCTACATCATAATCGGCAGTCTGCAGCAAACGGGCAAGAATACTTTCCACATCTTCACCGACATAACCAGCTTCTGTTAAAACAGTTGCATCGGCAATGGCAAAAGGTACTTTCAGCATCCTGGCGATGGTTCTTGCCAGCAAAGTCTTACCCGTGCCTGTTTCCCCTGCGATCATGATATTAGACTTTTCAATCTCTACCTCATCATCGTCTTTGGATTGCATGATCCGCTTATAATGATTGTAAACTGCGACAGACAGGACGCGCTTTGCATCTTCCTGACCGATGACGTACTGGTCGAGGTATTTTTTAATTTCCGCAGGAGTTTTAAGCTCAATTTCAGGTACTTTACCATTTTTGAGATGGACAAATTCCTCACTGAGAATAGTCTGGGCCTGGGTAATGCAGGCATCGCAAATATGGGCGTCAATGCCTGCAATAAGCATATTCACTTCGGCTCTGTCGCGTCCACAGAAAGAACATTTTTGCGAAACCTTTGGCATATTAAGTTGATTTTTGCTTGGTTTTCACTAAAACTTCATCAATCATGCCATATTCTCGGGCTTCTTCAGCCATCATCCAGTAATCACGGTCAGCATCTTTCCAGATTTTTTTATAATCCTGACCTGAATGAAAGGCGATGATCTCGTACAACTCCTTTTTAATCTTCTGGATTTCCTTGGCTGTTATCTCAATATCTGAAGCTTGTCCGGAAGCTCCTCCCATAGGCTGATGGATCAGGATACGGGAATGTTTGAGTGCGGTCCGTTTCCCTTTTACACCTGCGCAAAGGATCACAGCACCCATGGAAGCTGCCACACCTGTGCAGATCGTAGCAATATCCGGAGCGATATATTGCATGGTGTCATAAATGCCCAGACCGGCATAAACCATGCCTCCCGGGGTGTTCAGATAAATCTGAATATCCTTTGATGAATCAACAGACTCGAGGAATAAGAGCTGGGCCTGGATGATATTCGCTACATAATCATCGATAGGGACGCCAAGGAAAATTATCCGGTCCATCATCAGTCTGGAAAAAACATCCATGGTAGCAATGTTTAGTTGCCTTTCCTCAATAATGGTAGGGGAAATATAGTTTCCAACCATTGAGCTGTACTGGTCGACGGTAAGCCCATTTAATCCGCGGTGCTTGACCGCATATTTGCGAAATTCGTTTTCTTTCATATTAAACTTTCTTTTGGGTAACCATTTTTACAAATTCGTCATAATCCACTTCTTTGTTTTTCAACTTTAGCCTGCTTTTAAAAAAGTCGAGCAACTTCTGATCGAATAGCTGGTCATGCAGACGGTTAGATTCTTCTTTATTGCTTAACACGGAATCGACAATCTTGTTCAATCTCTCGTCTTGTTCAGGATTTTCTTCTGCAGTTGCTAAATGGCCGGTGAAGTAACTTTTCACCACGTTTCTCATTTCATGTTCTTCAACCCTGAGGTTGTAATCCTGGATGATTCGCGATTCGATAAGTTGCCACCTGATCGATCTGGCAAAATTATCATATTGATTTTTAATTTCTTCATCGCTGAGCTTTTGCTCTTCATTTTCCCTGATCATTTTCATGATAAAATCATCAGGTAATTCAATCCCGGTTTCTTTCACCAGTTTTTCTATAACCGTATTGAGGAAGTATCGCTCACTTTCTTTTATTAAGGAACGTTCGATTGCTTCCCTGATCTTTGCCCTGAAAGCACTTTCGTCTTTTATTTCTTCTCCGGGAAAAACCTGTTTGAAAAAGGATTCATCCAGTTCAGGAAGTTCTTCGTGTTGATGTTCTTCAGCTGGCTGGTCTTCAGTATGTACATGGTTTTTAGAGCGATGCCGCAAATCATTTGCATGCTCATCGATCATTTGTTCAGTGGCAGTAATCATTAAATAGTCAACTGAAATGTCTTCAGACAGATCCAGATTAAATTCCGGGGCCAGGCCAATATCAAAATAAAATTCGAATTCAGATTGGTTATCCAGGTCGAGTGAGGCTGCTTTTTCCTTATTTGGTAATGGATTCCCGATGAGTTTCAGTTTATTTTCCTCAACATAATTCTGTAAGTTCTCTGCTAACAAATGGTTTATTTCATCGAGCAAAACGCCTTTCCGGTACATTTTAGAAACTAAGCCAAATGGCACTTTTCCGGGTCGGAAGCCAGGCATATTGGTTTTACGCTGATAATCCTTCAACGTCTTAATGACTTTATCCTCATAATCCTCTTTCCTGATCAGCAACTTGACTGAAGCAGTCAACGATCCGGTTTCTTCCTTTGTAATTTGCATGCTTGGTTTTGATAAATGGGTTATGTTTCAGTATACAAAGCTGTGCGGATGAAGGGACTCGAACCCCCACGCCTTCCGGCACCAGATCCTAAGTCTGGCGCGGCTACCAATTACGCCACATCCGCGTGTTAACAATTACTGCCGGGGTGCAAATATACGAAGTTCTGAGTTCTGAGTTCTGAGTTTCAAATCATTCAAATTATTTATAATACATTTAAATTAAATTTATGCTGCTTTGTAAATTATTGGTATTCCATACTATAGAATATATATTCTGCGTTTTTAGAAAATTAAGAAGGACTGTAGATTGAAAAGCATATTTTTGTCATTTTAAAATTTCTGGGATAACTAGTATTATCAGGATTAACTATAAGATGCAACATTCCAGGTGGATAATACTGCGAAGCACTTTGTTTGCTATTTTCTTTTCTCTGGCTATTCTTATTCAATCTCAGGAGATGTGGGGTATCACTGCGAGTAACTACGCCGGTTCAACGGGAGTACTCCTCAATCCTAGTTCCATTATTACTTCCAAACTTTATATGGATATTAATGTCGCAACAGCAGGTGTTTTCCTTGAAAATAATTATGCCTATATCCATCAAAAAGATTATGCTCTTTTTAGCATCATCAGCAGTAAGCCCAAATTTCCAAAATATGGGCCCGACGAAATGCCATTTGACCGTTACACGGGAAAAAATAATAAGTTTATTTATTCCAGCGAACAGATCAAGGGACCTTCCTTTATGATTGCCATGGGACGTCATGCATTTGCTCTGCATACCGGGGCAAGAGCGCTGGGTTCGGCATACGGGATCCCTTACGATATTGCTAATTTTGGATATTATGGTCTTGATTATACACCTCAGCATAATAAAAACTTTACCAGCAGCAACTTTGGATCCACGGCCCTTGTCATGGGAGAAATCGGCCTGTCATATGCTTATGCATTCCGGAAGCTTAGCCTGGATGACTGGTCGGCCGGAATTACAGTGAAGCGGCTTTTTGCTATTGCCGGAGGGTATTTACGGGCAAATGATCTGGATTATATGGTGCTCAATGACACGACAATAAACATTAAAAATCTGAATGCTGAAGTGGGTTATTCCATTCCATTAGACTATGATAATAATGATTTCCCCAATAATGGGCCATTGATCAAAGGTGGGGGATTTGGCGTAGACCTTGGTATTACTTACCAGCATAAGATTTTGAGCTATCAGAATAAAAGGATAAGCAAGCTTTGCACACAAAGGTATATCGACTATTCCTATAAAATCGGTGTATCTCTTCTTGATTTCGGGTATGTTAACTTCAAGAAAAACGCCCAGCTCCAGTCTTTTGAGAATGTCAGCAAGTATTGGATCAATATAGACACACTGAATTACTATAACTTTAACGAATTGTCAAGGACATTGAGTCAGGTTTTTTACGGAGATCCGGATTCATCACTCGTAGATAGCAAAATCCGGGTCTATTTACCAGCAGCCTTCAGTATTCAGGGAGATTACAAGGTATACCGAAACTGGTATGCCGGAGCAGTCTTCATTTATCCGATCAGATTAGGCAAATCATTTATACGTCGCCCGGCCCAGGTCGCTCTCATTCCACGTTATGAAACCCCTCACCTTGAATTTTCTTTACCCTTATCGCTTTACGATTATCATCATTTCAGACTTGGTGTATCTGTCAGGTATCATTTTCTGACTTTTGGCTCCGATGATCTGTTTGGATTGTTTGGTGTAAATAACTTTACCGGACTTGATTTTTATGTAGCTGTAAAAATCAATTTCAGGAAAGGTAATTGCGGAAGGTTTAGCCGCAGTGTGCCTTGCGAAAATGAAGAATATGGAATCCGGAAAAGACGATGAACATGCAGGTGTTGATATCTGATATCATTCTCTCGTTTTCCTGGTATCTCTGCAATTAATTTTGTTCCATAACTATATTACTAATGTTTCCTTCATGGATGAATAGAAATTTTAAATCCTGATTTGTCATTTTTAGGGAATGAAGAGAATCTTTTGGATAGGTTTGATGGTGTACTTCTCCCAGGGAACTTATTCACAATTATCTCTGGGTCTGGTAAATGGTAATTATGCCGGTTCAACCGGTACTATCATGAATCCTTCCTCAATGGCCAATACCAAGTTAAAATCGGATATCAACCTTTTTGCTATTAACGCTTTTGCCGAGAACAATTATCTGTATTTTCCATCAAAAAAATCGAGTTTAATAAAACTTTTTAATGGGGTTTATGATTTTCATTTTTTCCCGAAACCTTACGGCCGTGGGGAAAGAAACGTATATTCCTATTACGTGGATAAATCACTAAAGAACATTTTTGTCAATGCCAGGATCATAGGGCCTTCTGTCATGTTTTCATACAAAGACCATGTGTTTGCTGTCAGGACGGGCTTCCGGGTGATGTCTTCTATCCGCCGGGTGCCTCGTGATATGGCAAATTTTTCTTACTACGGTATGGATTTCAAACCACAGCAAAACCAGTACTATATCCAGGATAACTATGATATGGCATCCATGGCCTGGTGGGAAGTGATCTTCAGTTACGCAACTATTTTAAATCGCAGCTACAACAATCATTGGTCTGCAGGAATTTCTATAGGACCTGTATTTGGCCATAGTGGTGCATATTTGTCAGGAGGTGACACCAGGTATATCGCTTATAATGATAGCATATTAAACGTTGAGTTACTGAACGGTGAATTAGGTATATCCTTACCATTGAATTATGAAAATAATGACGTGGATTTTTTTAATCCCCTGATCAGGGGTTCCGGCTGGGGAATGGACCTTGGCATTACCTGGCAATACAGGGAAATACCCTATCAGAAAAAGTTTCCTGATAATTTATATACAAAAAGGTTTGAAGATTATAAATTGAAGATCGGAGTTTCAATACTTGATATAGGGTGGGTGAACTTTACTAAAAATGCCGAAAAACATGTTTATGAAAATGTTCATAATAATTTGATAAGGGTAAATGAACTGGAATATGATAACATCAGGGATGAACTTGATGTTACCAGTGAGCTATTTTACGGCGACCCGGGTGCATCCTTACGGGGAAACCGATTCAGAATATATTTGCCTGCAACCGTTAGCGTCCAGATCGATTATCATTTGACTGACAGGTGGTTTCTAAACAGCACATTGATCATTCCAGCAGTATATATATCCCCTATGATTGAAAGGCCTGTTGTATTATCCTTAACTCCCAGGTTCGAGAGCAGGTTCCTGGAAATCAATATACCAATGGTACTTTATGATTTTAAGTACCCCAGGATAGGACTGTCAGTGAGATTGGAAGGATTGACCATAGGCACTGATCATTTAGGAAGTTTTTTCAGCATCAGTACCTTTACAGGTTCAGATATTTATGTTTCCTACAAAATAAATCTGAGGAATTACGGGAAGAACCCACTCACTTCAAAAGGTGCCTGCTATAACGATTGGAGGCCGGAGCTTAAAAGGAGACACCGAGAAAACTTTTAAGGTTGAACAGTTTCATGTTTTTTGACGTCAAGGGCGTCTCTCAGTCCATTTCCGGTCACCATAAATGAAAGTACCGTCAACATTATGGCCAAACCTGGTAAAATAGCAAGATGGGCAGCATTGAGAATGAGATAAGCATAATTCTCCCGGATCATGCTGCCCCAGGAGGGCATAGGAGGCTGAACGCCAATGCCAAGGAAGCTCAATCCAGCTTCAATGAGTATCGCAGATGCAAAATTTGCAGCGGAAATTACAATGATCGGCCCCATAATGTTGGGAAGTATATGCCTGAAAATAATGCGGAAATTTGAAAACCCCAATGCTTTTGCCGCTTCTACAAATTCTTTTTCCCTGATGGCAAGTATCTGACCACGGGTCACCCGTGCAACTTCAACCCACATGGTAAATCCTACTGCTATAAAAACCTGCCAGAATCCTTTTCCAAGAGCAAAGGTGATGGCAATCACCAGTAAAAGGGTTGGAATTGACCAGACAACATTTATTAGCCAAACCACAAATTGGTCGATCCATCCTCTGAAGAATCCACCGATTGAGCCAACGGTAATTCCTATCAGTAAAGATATTACTACTGATATCAATCCCACAGCAAGACTCACCCTTGATCCAATCATCAGGCGACTTAGAATATCCCTTCCAAACTGATCAGTTCCCAGTAAAAACCTTTTTGGAATTAATTGGCCCTTCAATTGGTTTTGATCTAACAGGAATGTTCGTTCAGGTCCCGGGACTCCATCCTCACCTGAGTATTCTTGTATTGTTAATAGCCCATTTTTATAATTATAGCTTTGAATAGGCAAAAATTGAAACTTACTTCGCTCTCCGAAGAGCATCCGGTGGAATATCCCCTTATGAGGTACATCTTCCTCTTTTAATATTTTCAACATCATGATGTTGAAACCAGGTTTTTTTGTTGATAGTTCAAGGGTTTGCCGATTAGCCATTGGTGTACTGTCAGGAGTGATCAGGTAGCCCAGGCAGGCAACAATGGCTGAGAGGATAATATATATCAGGGCAAACAGTGAAAGCTTATTCCTGAGAAATTTTCTCCAGGCTTCCCGGGATAAGGAACCGGAAGTATATTCATTTTTTTTCCGGAGAAAGATATTCATACCTCAATAGATATTAATCAAATAAATGTAGCTGATAGCTGAAACAAATATAAGACTGTCTTTCTGACTTTTTTATTTTTTTAATATCTTTGCATCCGCTTTATAAACGGTGCGCGTAGCTCAGTTGGTTAGAGCGTCGGATTGTGGTTCCGAAGGCCGGGGGTTCGAGCCCCCTCGTGCACCCATAAAACCTCACGGGCAGACTGCTTGTGGGGTTTTTTATTTTTGTACTTTTGCAAACCTGTAAATATTAAAAGGAAAACTAATTTATGTTTGAAGGACTATCTGATAAACTGGAACGATCATTCAGGATACTGAAAGGACAAGGGCACATCACTGAAATTAATGTCGCGGAAACTTTGAAAGAAGTTCGTAAAGCCCTCCTGGATGCTGACGTCAGCTATAAAATAGCCAAAGACTTTGCAGACCAGGTCAAACAAGAAGTTTTAGGCCAGAAAATCCTGACCTCTGTCTCTCCGGGGCAAGTGATGGTTAAGATCGTGCATGATAAGCTGGCTGAATTAATGGGCAGCAGCCAGGTCGAACTTAACATCCAGGGGAAACCTGCTGTAATTCTGATGGCAGGGCTCCAGGGTTCCGGGAAAACCACTTTTTCAGCAAAACTGGCTCATTACCTCAAATCAAAAAAAGGGAGGCAGGTCTTATTAGTTGCATGCGACGTTTATCGTCCTGCTGCTATTGAACAGCTTAAAGTGCTTGGTGGCCAGATTGACGTAGAGGTTTACACGGAAGACGATAACAAGGACCCGGTGCAGATTGCCAGGCGGGCACAGCAATATGCAAAGGATAAGAATTATAATGTATTGATCATAGATACGGCCGGGCGATTGGCGATCGATGAAGAAATGATGCGTGAGATCTCAGCTATTAAAAATGCGGTTCAGCCTCATGAAACCCTTTTTGTGGTTGATTCTATGACCGGCCAGGACGCAGTTAATACAGCCAAGACTTTCAATGATCGTCTTGATTATGATGGTGTGATCCTTACTAAACTTGATGGCGATACCCGGGGTGGTGCTGCATTGACCATTCGCGCGGTTGTGAATAAACCCATCAAGTTCGTTGGTATCGGTGAAAAAATTGATGCCATTGATATTTTTTATCCGGCTCGTATGGCCGACAGGATTCTCGGCATGGGCGATATCGTATCATTGGTTGAGCGGGCCCAGGAGCAATTCGATGAAGCAGAAGCACGCCAGTTGCAGAAAAAAATTGCCCGGGATGAATTTAATTTCAACGACTTCATTACCCAGATCAAGCAGATCAAAAAAATGGGTAATGTGAAAGACCTGATGAGCATGATACCTGGAATGGGCAAGGCCCTTCGTAATATTGATATTGATGATAATGCTTTCAAAGGTATTGAAGCCATCATCCAGTCGATGACACCCCGGGAAAGAGAAAATCCCAAACTTTTAAATGGTTCAAGAAGGAAAAGGATTGCAAGTGGCAGTGGTAATGATATTCAGGAAGTCAACAGGCTGATTAAACAGTTCTACGAAACCAGCAAAATGATGAAAATGATGTCAGGAGGAAAAGGGAAAAATATGATGCGGGCTATGCAAAATATGAAGGGTGCCCCCAAAAGGTAATGTGTGAAAATTTCAGATTGATAATTAGTTAATTGATTGTTGATGAAATTAATAGATGGAAAACTAGTCGCAGAAAAAATTAAGCTTGAGCTGAAACAGGAAGCTTCCCGCCTGATCAAATCGGGTGTAGATCCCCACCTGGCAGCTATTTTGGTGGGTGAAGATCCTGCCAGTCAGACTTATGTCAGGAATAAAGAAAAAGCCTGCCATGAAGTGGGGATTGTCTCTTCAATATACAGGCAATCCGCCTCAATCAGTGAAAAAGAGCTCCTGGCAATGATTGATTTCATCAATAATGACCCGGAAGTTCATGGCCTTATCGTTCAACTCCCTTTGCCTTCCCATATCAGCGCCGGTAAAATCATTCAAAAGGTCTGGCCTGAAAAGGATGTCGATGGTTTTCACCCTATCAATATTGGCAGAATGGTTCAGGGTTTACCCGCATATCTTCCTGCAACACCTTTTGGAATTATGAAACTCCTCGAATATTATAAGGTTCAAACAGAAGGTAAGAATTGCGTAATTCTTGGAAGAAGTAATATTGTAGGCACCCCCTTAGCCATTCTGATGTCAAGAAAATCTTATCCCGGAAATGCAACAGTTACAATTTGCCATAGCAAGACACAAAACCTGAATAAAATTACTGTTGAAGCCGATATCCTTATTTCTGCCATAGGCCAGCCCGCTTTTGTAACAGCCGATATGGTCAAGGAAGGTGCAGTGGTTATTGATGTCGGCATCCATAGGATCCCATCTGATGCCACAGAATCTGGTTACCGGCTGATTGGCGATGTGAAATTCGATGAGGTCTCGAGAAAAGCCTCTATGATCACACCCGTGCCGGGAGGGGTGGGTGTAATGACAATCGTCTCGCTGCTTTTAAATACCATCAAGGCAGCTAAAAAAGAAATATATGCCTGAAGAACAAAAAATCCTCTTTGACCAGGGAAGGCTGCTTCCGCTGATGGAAGATTTTTATACTATCCAGGGAGAAGGATTCAATACAGGTAAAGCCGCTTATTTTATCCGATTGGGCGGCTGCGACATGGGCTGCTGGTGGTGCGATGTGAAGGAGTCATGGGATGCAAACCTTCACCCTTTAACACTCACCGATAACATCGTACAAAAAGTATTACAGCATCCTGCCAGGGCAGTCGTAGTGACTGGAGGCGAACCGGTTCTTTATAACCTGGACTATCTTTGCAGCGAATTAAAGCAAAGAAAAGTTAAAACTTTCCTGGAAACTGCCGGGGTAAGAAAACTTACCGGTACATGGGACTGGATTTGCCTGTCACCAAAAAAAGGATCTTTACCTTTACTGGAATATTTTCATCAGGCACATGAGATAAAAGTGATCATCAGCCAGGAAAGCGATTTTCGCTGGGCAGAATTGAATGCGGAAAAAGCACACTCCGGCTGTCATCTTTTTTTACAACCCGAATGGAGTAAACATAATCAAATCCTCCCTTTGATCGTTGATTATGTTAAAGCACATCCGGATTGGAATATTTCACTGCAAACGCATAAGTTTATTCATATTCCCTGAAAGGGTGGAATAGCATTTCGTTAGCCTTATTAATAGGATTTTTAGTGAAAAAACGATCACTACATAAGATCAATTTCTTTTCCCTGGTTGTTTCGGTAATGATATTTTTCATCATCATTCCTTTTCAAGACGTCATAGGTCAGGAAGGTGAATCAAAAAAGGCATGGAGATCTTTTGAAAAAGCAAGGACCGATTTTCAGTCAGGCAATTGGGAAGATTGTGAAAATGAGTTGTATAAAGCCATTAAAGCAGATTCAACCCTGGCAGAAGCTTATATTTTGCTTGGCGATGTCCTTTTAGAAACAGGCAGGCTTGCTGAGGCTGTCAATCAATACCGTAAAGCTCTTAATTTCAACCCAGATGGGGAAGAAGTGGTTTATAACCTCCTTGCCAATACACTTTTTACACTTGAGAGATATGATGAAGCGTACAATAATTATGAAAAACTTCTTGGTTACACTGACCTTAGACCAGAATTAAGAAGCACCATTGAGAAAAAACTCAGTATTTCCGAGCTTAGAAAAAATCTGGTCAGTAATCCGGTTTCCTTTAATCCGGTAAATTTGGGTACCGGCATCAATACAGCAGCAGACGAATATATAAATGCCTTATCAGCGGATGGTTCAGGGCTGTTTTTTACCAGACGGATTAAGAATGCAAGCTATCTTAAAGAGTTTAATGAAGATTTTTATTATGCAGTCTTTAGCGGAGATACGGCTGAGAATGCTATTCAATTGAATTTTCCGCCTGGAAAAGAAAATGATGCAGGCGCGTTGTGCATATCCCCGGATGGCAGGTTACTTTTCTTCACCGCATGCTTCCGGCCTGACAGCTATGGTAGTTGTGATTTATATTATTCTGAGAAAAAAGGCGATGCCTGGTTAAAAGCAAAGAACATGGGAGCTCATATTAACTCCGACCTTTGGGATGCGCAGCCTTCCATATCACCCGATGGTAAAACATTATACTTTGCCAGTAACCGTAAGGGCAGCCTGGGAAGCTCCGATATATGGAAAACGGAGATGACGCCTGATGGGGGATGGATCAAACCGGTAAACCTCGGAATCCCGGTAAATACTGCCGATGCCGAAATGGCCCCGTTTATCCATTATGACAATACCACACTGTATTTTTCTTCCTTTGGCCACCCTGGACTGGGAGGGGCCGATTTGTACAGGTCAGTATTTAAAAACGGAGCATGGACACAGCCTGAAAACCTGGGATTTCCAATCAATAGCTCAGCCGATGAACTTATTATAGTCGTAAACCCGGAAGGGAACCTGGGTTTTATCTCCAGTAACAGCCTGGAAGGGGAGGGAGGATATGATATTTTTATGTTTGATTTATATGAGGAGATCAGGCCTACGCCGGTAAGTTATTTGAAAGGTAAAGTGTATGATCAGGTCAGCGGGCAGCCGCTTGAAGCCAGGTTTGAGCTGATAGACATTGTACAGGGCTCTACCATTGTTGAAGCCAGGTCTGACAAACAAAACGGCGAATTCCTGGTTTGCCTTCCCGGTGAAAGGAATTACGCACTGAATGTTTCGTGCGATGGGTATCTTTTTTATTCTGAACATTTCCCATTGTCAGAAATTAAATCAAGATGGGATCCGGTGGTGAAAGATATTCCGTTGGAACCAATTGCGGTGGGCAATACGATGATCCTGAGGAATATTTTCTATGAAACAGACCAGTATCAGTTAAAAGCCATTTCCTATGCCGAACTTGATAAACTTGTCAGTTTTCTGATCAATAATTCAAGTGTCATGATTGAGATTGGGGGGCACACGGATGATGAAGGGACGAAAGAATACAATATTGAGTTGAGCATGAAAAGAGCCAGGGCTGTTTACGGATATTTGCTGGATCATGGAATAGCTGCCGGCAGATTGTCCTACAAAGGTTATGGAGAAGGCAGCCCGGTAAGCTCCAATAGATCAGAAGAAGGCAGGGCCCTAAACCGAAGGACGGAGATTAGGATCACGGGAACAGATTAGGGCAGGATCACGGGAACAGATTAGGGCAGGATCACCTAAGCACCTAAACAACGGTGCTTTTTTTATGTCAATATCTTGATAATCTTCATTTTTAAGATTCTTTTCTTAAAATTACTTGTAATTGTTTGTTGTACTTTTAATGTAACTTTTCAATTTTACCGATATAGTGCAACAGCTATAAGCATCGTTGAGATGGATTTTACCCGGAAAGGACTATCACCGGCAAATAGCCGTAATAAAGTATTCTCCACTCAACCTTCCAGGACAATCTTAATTTTTTCTTCTGAGAAATAGATGCGGCAGGTTTGTCGCTTGATGTCTTTGACCACTTCCGCTGCAGTTGGTTTTTTCTTGTCATCCATCACTGTGGGATTTCAGGATTAAGTTATTACTTGCTTTTCCTATAATCCCACCTTAAATTTACACTTAAATTAGTCCACTGTTGGCTAAATATCCACAATTAGATTATCTGTTGGAAATAATTTAATTGGAAGACTGTTCTTATCGTGGCAAGCAAGTGAGAAATTGGATGTTCAACAAGTACAATCAAAATAATGCTCAACGCATTACGGACTAAGGGCAATGAAAATAAATATTGCAGAACTATAAAAATATTTTACATAAAAGATTGAAAATAATCTCAATAGGGTCAAATTTGAGCTCATAATGTTGTAACTTCGTATTTTTTAGGATCGCTCTGATTCTTAATTATCTAAATGTTAATAAATATGAAAAACATAACTATTGCTTGTTCTAAAAAAATCAATGTTTTAGTTTTGTTTCTTACCATTGGTCTTTTCACGATCGCTCAACCATACCAACCAGTCATTGAGTCAGATTCCACTTCATGGGATATTGCACACCATGAACTTTTTGGAATTGCAATGGAAAAACTTTATACAAATGCGTATCCTGATTCCAGTTACTCTAAATTGTATTTAATTGGCCTTTATCCCGACACGAATTACGTGGGGAAGGTACGCGAGGACACAAATACAGGAAAGATATGGTATTGTGACATATACAACAACGAAGAAATATTAATTATGAACCTGGATTTATACGTTGGGGATACCTTTGAAATCGAGCCCGGTATATGGAGTACAGTTGACAGTATTTTTTATCAGGAAGAAAAAAAAACCATAAGATTTAACCTTCAGACCAGTTGGGATGAACCGGTTATGTTTATCGAAGGGGTTGGGCCTAATATCAGCCTGTTTTATCCTGTTGACACTTATGATTATCATTATGCTGCATGTAAATATGATCAGGATAACCTGGTATATGTCAACAACAATATTAATTTTAATGGCTGTGAACCAAAGCCTGTAGGTATTAAAGACAATTTGGAGAATAGCAAAATTCAAATTTATCCAAATCCTGCCTCAAATGTGCTATATCTGAAACTACCCGAAGCCTGGCAAGATAACACCCTGCTCCAACTTTATAATATCACGGGAAAAGTAATACGACTTGAAGTGTTATCGGGGACAGACCACACCATTTCGCTACTAAATCTGTTGTCCGGACTATATTTAATAACTATCAATCATAAACAACAATACCACAACCAAATACTTATAATTAACTGATAAATAGCATAACATCGTTGACACTTTTTTTCGTAGCACAACATCGTTGACACTTTTATATAGCACATGTTCTTTGACATAATATTTCGTATCGTTCACATAAAAAAATGGACGAACACGAAAA
>Ga0268280_1000521_pt1 | contig 31698 bp, 27 predicted proteins | sample saktaG_9_FD_190139 | JGI IMG/M metagenome (GOLD analysis project Ga0268280, IMG submission 190139) | Saline water microbial communities from Sakinaw Lake, British Columbia, Canada - sak_2011_5_24_40m | ecosystem: Environmental > Aquatic > Non-marine Saline and Alkaline > Saline ...
GTCCTGCCATTTCGAAAACCTCCGAAAAGTTTATGGTTTTATATTTTAGGGTTCAAGGGTTCGAGGGTTCGAGTATAAAAAAATAAGGTTTGTTATTTTGTTCTCTTCCTTCACTTGACCCCTTGACTCCTCAAATCCTTGAATCCTTCTACAGTTCTATTCCTTCAACAATCTTTAAAAGCTCTCCGGCTTTTTTTCCCATCTTCTTTGCCTGATAAGGGTTTTTCTCATGGTCATAGCCGAAAAGATGAAGGATGCCATGTATAAGAAGTTCGGCAAACCGTCTCTTCATTCCGGTTCTTGCATCATCCCCTTCTCTTGCAGCCGTTTCAATCGATATAACGACATCACCAAGAATATCAGGATTCATTACAGGAGAATTTCCATCGCGCATTGGAAAAGCAATTACGTTTGTAGGACCTTTCCGGTGAAGATACTCCTGGTTTAATACTGCAATCCCTTTATCATCTTCAATCAGAATCGATAATTCGCTGTCAGGACAATCCAAGGCGTTTAAGATGGCCCGAGCCATTTGCCGTACGCCTGCCTGCCTGATCCTGCGCCTGTTTTGACAGTTGTTTATCAGGACTCCCATCTTTTCCTTTTCCATTGCCTGCAGCCGTAGCATCAGAATAATCAATCCGGTGGTGATATATGCCGTTTAAAATCGTATTGAAGCTTTTTGCAATATTATGCAGGTCTTTTAATGTCAGTTCACAATTGTTTAGCTGACCGTCTGAAAAGATATTATTCATCAGATTCTGAACAAGCCCCTGGATCCTTGCTGAAGTCGGCACTTCAAGTGTTCTTGAAGCCGATTCAACAACGTCGGCGAGCATCACAAGACCTGCTTCCCTTGTTTGCGGTTTCGGGCCCGGGTATCTGAAATCGTCAATATTGACCGACTCTTCGCCTTTCATCTGTTTTGCCCTGTCATAAAAATAGCGAATAAGGCTCGTTCCATGATGCTGGCTGATGGTGTCCGTTATCTCCTGCCCAAGATCATTTTGTTTTGCCAGTTCCACTCCGTCCTTGACATGCGCAACAAGAATAAGGCTCGACATGGAGGGCGCAAGTTTGTCGTGCTTGTTGATACCGTCTGACTGGTTTTCAATAAAATACTGCGGCTTATTTATCTTTCCGATATCGTGATAATAGCCGCAAACCTTGGCAAGAAGAGGATTTGCACCGATTTCGGACGCAGCAGCCTCCACCATAGAACCGACAATAACCGAATGATGGTATGTCCCGGGAGCTTCTATCATAAGTCTGCGAAGAACCGGCTGATCAAGACTCGCAAGCTCCAGAAGCTTTATGTCGGTCGAAAAGTTGAAGGTCACCTCAACAAGGGGGGTAAGTCCTGCCGTCACAATACCGGCCCCCACACCGCCTAAAAAAGCAAAAACCCAGTCCCAGAGCAATTTCATCCAGGAGAGGTCGCCGAAATAAATATTCATTGCGGTAGCAACAACTATATTAAAAACCCCGAGTTTTACGCCGGCCTTTATGAACACCTTGCGTTCTCTGCAGTTCTGCATCCAGTAAGCGGCCATCATTCCGCTTAAAAGGAAAAAAATAAATATTTCAAACCGGTTTTGAAACACTATGGTAGCACAGACAGCAATAACTACAGTAAAAGATATTGCCATGTTCAAGCCCATAAAAAGGCATATTAGCATGGCTCCCGAAGCCATAGGAATACCAAGCTGAATCGATGTGGCTGTGATTGAAAAAGGTTCGTTCTGGGTAAGAGATCTCGACAAAGATGATGAAATTTCAGCAAGCAGGAAAAACATGATGATCACGCTGGCAAAAAAAAGAAGCTTCCTGTTATGATCGCCCGTCTTTTCGTTTCGATTCTTTAAATGAATAATATAAGTTGTAACAAGCAGGCATAATAAAATCATGACAGCGCCGATGACTGTCGCCGATATCTGTTCGTATCTTGTCTGTGACTTAAGCGCTTTTAATTTTAAAAGCTGGGGATCGGAAACCTTTTCACCTTCACGCAGCAGCATTTCACCGGCTTTTACCTTGTAAAGAACCGGATTTACCTCAGCCACTGCGCGTTTAATTCTTTCTTCGGTTTCATTTCTGTTTAAAGTTATATTCGGCTGAATAAGCCTGTTTACAAAATATAAAACGGCATTACGCTTATCAAGGCTCAACCCTTTTATCAGCGGCCGCCCAATTGCTTTTATAAGGCCTTTAGCCTCTTCAGGGCTGTAAAAGGCATTCAATTCATATGTCAATATTTCGTTTTTTGATTCTATATCCCTTAATATTATTCCTTTTTCAGCCTCTTTCAGCAAAAAATCCTTATCTGCCACAACTCCGTTTTCCAATATTTTAGACAAAACGGCTATAATAATATTCGGAACATCTTCAGAAAATCCATTCTTTTCGAGGATAATATAAATGCTCTTCGGAACCGCAAAACCTATACTTTTTTCAAAATCCCTTTCAAGCCTTAAAGACTTGTTGGATACTGCGGCAGGGTCGGGCTTTGCCTCAAGATTCTGAGTCTTGAAACCATCTGATTCCAGGATATTTCTTATATCCCTGAAGGCTGTTGTCAACTGCTGGGACCATTTGGATGAAAGAAGAGAATCAAAATCGTATACGGTCGGAACATTGTCTGCCACACCCCTTCTGTTCGTTTCAGTGGCATCCTTGTCCTCAACAAAAAAATCTTCAGCGGCCTTAATGTCTTTATCTGCAATATCGCCTAAATTATAAGCATGCCTTATGGGTACAAGCTTTACATAAAGGATTAGAAAAAATGAGATCATGACACCGGAAAGTATCCACCAGGGAATATTCCGATTCGAATTAAAGAGATTAACAACCGATTCTTTTATTTTTTTCAGCTTCATATATCAGTTACAAAATTTCTGGTCTCAGGTTGCTTATCCGGACATCGTACATCGGACTTCGAATTTCGATGTCCGATATTCTATATTCGGCTTTCAATTTTCGGCATTCGACATTCGGCTCACGCTTTTGCCCCTTGAATCCTTGAATCCTCGATCCCATGAACCCTTCTGTTCGCTATTCACCGGTTTATCGCCTGTTTCCGCTTCTTTTCCTCTAGCCCTTCGTATGCTTCAATAATATCCTGTACAAGCTTATGTCTAACAACATCCGTTTTTGAAAAGAAGGCGAATTTTATCCCTTCGATTTTCTGCAGAATATCCTTCGATTCTATAAGCCCCGAGGTTTTTCCGGAAGGAAGATCAATCTGGGTAATATCGCCTGTGATAACCGCTTTTGAGCTGAATCCTATACGTGTAAGAAACATTTTCATCTGCTCTGAAGTTGTATTCTGGGCTTCATCAAGAATGATAAACGAATCGTTCAAAGTCCTTCCGCGCATGAAGGCAAGCGGAGCAACCTCAATTACACCTTGCTGCATAAGATTTGAAACCTTTTCAAACCGCATCATATCGTGAAGGGCATCATAAAGCGGCCTTAAATACGGATCGACTTTTTCGGCAAGATCCCCCGGCAGAAAACCGAGCGCCTCTCCGGCTTCAACGGCAGGCCTTGTCAGTATAATCCTGCTTACAAGCCCTTTCGTGAGGGCGGAAATCCCCATAGCCATGGCAAGATAGGTTTTGCCTGTCCCTGCCGGCCCTATCCCGAAGACGATATCATAACCGCGCATGGCATCAATATATTCCTTCTGTGCCAGGCTCTTTGGAGTTATCGAATGTTTCTTTGTGGTTATGTATACCGTATCGAGGAAAATATCTTTCAGTTTAACATGATCGTGATTTGAAAGAAGCTTTACTGCATAATCGATATCATTCGGATAAACCGGATAATTCTCTTTAATCAGGCCATAGAGTTGCTTTAATATATTCTGGGCAAGGTTGGAGGCAACAATCTCACCTTCTATAAAAGCAGTGTTTCCACGCGCATGTATCTTAACACCAACTGCATCAGCTACTCTCTGAAGATTGCTGTTATGTTCTCCGAAAAGCTGTTTGGCCAGGTTTATATCTGAAAAAATCAGTTTTGTAAGATTATTGTCTATGTCAATTTCCATTGATTATATTTTGTTATTACCGCCTTTTTTAGTGGATCGTTATTCGTACATCGTACAACGATTTTCACCTTTCGATATTCGATTCCTGACCCCTTGAATCCTTGACAGATTGAACCCTTCTGTTCACCATTCACTATTCAATTTTTGATGATATCATGATTATGAAATCCATTGCAAACAACAAATTGCAAAGGAGTGACAAACCGGAGAAATGCCTTGACGGGTTGAAAAACAATTTGTTATAATTCAATTTTCATGGTTTTGTAAAAGTTCGAGTTTGCTCTTTTCGTCATTCCCGCGATAGTCCGCCCCGGCGGAAATTGATTAACTGAGTAAAAAAGGGGGATTATGAATCTGTTTGATATCTTGATAATTATAATTTTATTATATTGCCTGGTAAGGGGTATTTTCAGAGGACTTCTTAAGGAGTTGTCGTCCCTGGTAGGGGTTCTTGGCGGTTTTTATGCTGCTTATACATATTATCACGAAGTTGGAAAACTACTTAATAGATGGATAGACAACCCCAATTATGTTAATATTTTAAGTTTTCTTTTGGTTTTTATTTGTGTTTTTCTTATAATCAGTATTCTTGGAATCATAATAAAGTATATTTTAAAGATAGTTTTTCTCGGCTGGGTTGATCGGGTTTTCGGTGCAGTTTTTGGGATATTAAAAGGAATATTAATAGCTTCAGTGCTTTTGATCGTATTTACGGCTTTTCTTCCAGACAGCTCAGATATAATTAAAACATCTAAAACTTCACATTATCTTGCTGGCATTTCCAACAAGATGATCAAGGTTACTCCAAAAGATTTGAAGCGCGAATACCAGAAAAAAATAAAGGATATCGAAAAAGTTTGGGAGAAGATAACTTAGGAATAAAAGAGCGGAATATAAAAAGATTAATAGAGCTTGTTGAAACTCTCAGAGGAGCAAACGGATGTCCGTGGGACAAAAAACAAAGTCCAAAAACAATGGCTATTTATCTTCTGGAGGAGGTTTATGAGCTTGTTGATGCAATCGAATCGGGAAATCCTGATGACATCTGTGAGGAATTGGGAGATGTCTTGTTCCATATTTTCTTTGTGGCAAAGCTTTTTGAAGAAATGGGGCATTTTAATGCGGGAGACGTTGCACGCCTGATAACTGAAAAAATGATCCGCCGCCATCCCCATGTTTTCGGCTCCGAAAACGCAGAAAATGCCGGTGATGTGAGAAAACGCTGGCACACCATAAAGATGAATGAAAAAAGCCACCTTAACAACGGATCTGTTCTCGATTCCATTCCCGGAGGACTCCCCGCCCTCATGCGCGCATACAGAATTTCGGAACGAGCGGCAAGAACAGGATTTGACTGGGATAACATCGAAGGTGTGCTTCATAAGGTTGAAGAGGAGTGGTCCGAATTTCAATGCGCCCTTAATGAAAAAAACAAGGTTGATATTTCCGTTGAATTCGGAGACATACTTTTTACCCTCGTCAATGTCGCGAGATTTGCCGCAATTCACCCTGAAACCGCATTGAAGGATTCAATAAAAAAATTCGAGACACGTTTCAGGCAGATGGAAAAGAATTTGGCGGAAAGCGGACGTAATATTGACTCCGTATCCCGCAATGAACTTGACGCACTATGGGAGGAAGTAAAAAGGAGATGAGGCTGAAGGCGGAAGACTAAAGGCTGTGAACTGAAATTACTAATAGTCTTCAGACTAAACACCTTCAGCCTATTATACTATTCACTATTTACTATAAAATAATGATTGCAATAATCGATTATAATGCCGGAAACCTTACAAGTGTTGCAAGAGCTGTAACTCACCTCGGATTCAGGTGCATTGTCACAAATAATAAAGGAGAGATAGACGGGGCCGAGCGTATCATTTTTCCGGGAGTCGGGGCAGCCGGTTCCGCCATGGAAAGCATAAAACGTATAGGTCTTGATGAATCCATAAAAGAGGCTTTTTCATCAGGAAAACCGGTTCTCGGTATATGCCTTGGAACACAAGTTATTATGGAATACAGCGAGGAAAACGACACAAAGTGCCTTGGAATCATAGGCGGAAAAGTCCTTTCTTTTAAATTTGATGAGATCCGAAAAAACGACGCCGGCCTCAAGATACCTCACATGGGATGGAACCGGATAATTTTGCAGAAGAAACATTTTATCCTTTCTGATCTGAAGGAAGAAGACGAATTCTATTTTGTTCACGGATATTATCCGGCACCTGATGATCCTGCTCATTTAATCGGAACAACTGATTATGGAATTTCATTTCCATCAGTTATCGGATATAAAAATATAATAGCTACCCAATTCCATCCCGAAAAAAGCGGAAGACCGGGGCTTTCAATACTTAAAAATTTCTGCATGTGGAAACCATGTTAAGCAAACGCATTATTCCCTGCCTCGATGTGCGGGACGGCAAAACAACAAAAGGAATAAAATTCAAAGACAACGTGGATATAGGTGATCCTGTTGAGATGGCTCGTTTTTATTACGAATCGGGAGCCGATGAGATTGTATTTTACGATATTACCGCATCAAGCGAAAAAAGAGATATCATGATAGATGTGGTAAGGCGCGTTGCCGAAACCATATTTATACCCTTTTCGGTTGGAGGCGGAATACGCACCATTGAAGACATGCGCAAGGTCCTTCTGGCAGGTGCGGAAAAGGTAAGCGTCAATTCGGCTGCCGTAAAGAATCCTGAAATTATCTCAAAAGGAGCGGGGGCTTTCGGAAACCAGTGCATAGTTCTCGGCATGGATGTGAAACATGTGGTAAAAAGCGAAAAGATTCCGTCAGGATACGAAATAGTTATAAACGGAGGAAGAACCTTCATGGGAATCGATGCACTGCAATGGGCCATCAAGGCGGAAAAGCTCGGAGCAGGCGAGATATGCCTGAATTCAATTGATGCGGACGGCACTTGTGAAGGCTATGAGTTAAACCTCACGTCTCTGATTTCGGAAAATGTCGGAATTCCGGTGATAGCTTCCGGCGGGGCAGGCAAACCGGAGCATCTTTATGATGTTCTTACAAAAGGGAAGGCTGATGCCGCACTGATAGCTTCGATGGTGCATTACGGCACATACTCAATTTCGGGAATAAAATCCTATCTTGATAAAAGCGGCGTGAAGGTGAGAAAGAGCTGGTAAAACCTTTGCATAACTCCTGCTTTTAACGGCTTCTCGAAATTGTATCTGAATTAAGATTTGGAGCCTGGCAGGGGTATGGGCATTAGCGAATCGCAGGAAATCTGAATTTTAGCATACCTGATCTCCCTTCTCGATTCCGCAGAGTTCTTTTGCTATTTTCTGCTTCTTTCTCATGTCGACAAGTCTTCCTATCATGATACGCTGCGCCTGCGGCGAACCCGCCCCGTGCATTGACTCGGTGAGATAGCCCACAGCAGATGAGCCCATCGTGATATTCTCGATCAGCCTTAGGATTCTTGCCCTGTGTTCGGCCGGAACATCCGGTTTTGTTCTGAAATATTTCTCAAGCCACCTGCCCGTTTCAGGCGATTTGAAGTCCGCCTCCGACGGAAGTGTAACCATGAGGCCGCCTGCGATATCCTGTGCAAGCCTTGCAATTTCATAGGGAAAGCGGGTGATATTCTGCTTATGCACATTCGCAAGCAGAAGATCAACAAGCCACGTGCCGCCCGGCTCCCGGCGCCCTTCCGCAGCACAGGCAATACAGCCGCAGAAGAGAGTCTCGTTTAAGTGATTCATCTCAACGATCTTGTCCTTCACATGGGAGGCTTTTTCGGCTCCGTTATATTCCGCGATTGTCTGTGCTGCCCCTATAAGGACATCGCCCACCCCGACCTTGCATGCATAGCTCTGCCGGTGATACGCGGCGAAATTTTCAACAAGCTGTGTCGTAAAATCGTACTCCCTGAGCATGAAGATGCGCTCCTTTGGTACAAAGACGTCGTCGAAAACAACCAGAGCCTCGTGCCCCCCGTAGAACATATTGCCCCTGTCAAAGGTCATTCCCTCCGATTTCCGTGTGTCGCAGGACTGGCGGCCTATTATGTAAGTAATTCCCGGTGAATCGCTCGGGATGGCAAAAGATACGGCATAATCCTTGTCTTCCTCTCTCATAGTGAGAGTGGGCATTACAATGATCTCGTGGGAATTGACCGCGCCTGTCTGGTGGGCTTTCGAACCCCTCACTACGATTCCGTCCGGACGTTCTTTTACAACATGAAGGAACATATCCGGATCGGCCTGCCGATGAGGAGGCAGCGACCGGTCGCCCTTGGTATCGGTCATGGCGCCGTCGCAGACGAGATCATTCTCCTGGACATATCCGAGAAATTTGAGAAATCTCTTGTTGTATTCAGTGCCATATTTCCTGTCTGCGGCATGAGTGGTGATTGAGAGCGCATTCAGGGCGTCCATCCCGACGCAGCGCTGGAAGCAGCAGGCGGTAAGAGATCCCATCAGACGCCCCATTTTGCTCTTTTTTACAAGGTCATCCGCACTCTGGTGAATATGGGTAAAACGATTGATTTTTTTGCCGGTAAGATGAGACTTTGCAGTCAAAATATCTTCGTATTCCGGTTTGTGCGCATATTCGTATGTGGCTGCAACGGCGTTCATGGAAGGCCGGATTATAGGGTCATCCGCGACGTTTTGAATCTTCTTCCCGAACATATAAACATTCAGATTGAGCCTTCTCAGGCTTTCCTCATATTCTTTCGCATTCATCATTTTGCTCACAGATTTCTCCTTTGTTCAGTTGTCATGAAGTATTATCTTACCTTATCACATCCATTTCCCAGCGGAAAGCGCTTTTCAATTCAAACCGAGATCAAAAGCTCATAAGTTATCCGCGTAAGATTTTTTACAAGTTCATCAATATTGAGCGATAAAAAGGAGTAAATCTTCATACGTATAATCTTGACACAATTAATAAATAATTATAATAACTATAAAAAATCAAAGGAGAAAATGGATTATGACTATACCTTTCGTCAGTATTGAAGCAATTCCTTTGAAGCTCAAACTGAAAACGACGATCCGCCATGCCGCTGCAACCAGAAATGAAGGAGAAAGCGTCTGGGTACGTGCTTCAAGGAACGGATATTCGGGATACGGCGAGGGTTGTCCAAGAGTCTATGTGGCTGGAGATAAACTTGAGTCGAGCATCCAATGGATAAAGGATAATTTTTCGGACGGGAAGGCGGATTTCAGAAATTTTTCCGATCTGAAACAGTGGATTGAAAAGAACGGTTCGGCAATCGACAGATATCCGTCGGCATGGTGCGCCGTGGAAATGGCGCTTCTTGATCTTCTTTCCAGAGAGAAAGGATGCAATGTTGAAAAACTCCTTGGGTTGGACGGTTCCAAACTTTTTAGCCGTTACACCGCAGTCCTTGGTGATGATAAGAAATGGAAATATACCACCCTTGTGGATAAATACCTGATCCGCGGCCTTTCTGACTTTAAAATCAAGTTAAGCGGCAACCTCGAGCGCGACAGGGAAAAGCTCGCCATTCTTGAAGATCTTGCCATACGGCATAATGTTAAAGAGATACGCATACGCCTTGACGCCAATAACCTGTGGAAGAGCAGTTGTGATGAAGCAATTCAGTATATAAAGGCGCTCAACGGACGGATTTTCGCGCTGGAAGAACCTGTTGAAGCCCGTAACGCCGGAGACATGAGCAAAATAAGCACTGCCACCGGCCTGCCTGTTATCCTCGATGAAAGCCTCTGTACGCTGAATGATTTATCTCTTTACAAGAATAGACCCGGAAAATTCATAGCCAATATCAAGATATCGCGTGTGGGCGGTCTGATAAGGGCATTAAGGCTGATTGAAGAGGTAAAGAAGCTTGGCTGGCCTGTTATCATAGGCTGCCATGTTGGAGAAACATCGCTCCTTACGCGGGCAGCTCTCACTGCGGCCTTCGCGGCCGGAGAGAGTCTCGTTGCTCATGAAGGGGCATTCGGCGACTACCTGGTTGAGCGTGAACCTTCGGAACCGATGCTCAAATTCGGCCGCGAAGGTCTTCTGAATCTTGGTTCTCCCTATTATCTTAAAACGGTCCGGGGGCTTAAGATCATACCGGTTGAAAACTGGAATACCGGATTCGGGATGGAATGCCGCATGCCGGTTATCCCGGACGACGGCGCGCCGGAAGTAGATTTTCTCGAAATGCCCGATAAGTATAAGATTCATTACCGTCTCTGGGGCAACAAAGAAGGAGAAGATGTACTTCTGATTCTGCATGGCGGCATGAGCCATTCCGGATGGCAGGCGCCCCTGGCGAATAGCCTGCGTTCTATGTCATCCGGCATAGCTGTTGTCGCATCGGACAGGCGGGGTTGCGGTTTGAACGATAATATCGGAGATCTCGGCTCCGTCAGGCTTGTCATTGATGATGTTGTAAAACAGATCGAATTTCTGAAAAAATCCTTCAGGCGGGTTCATCTCGCTGGCTGGTGCCAGGGCGCGCAATATGCAACCGTTGCCGCGGCTGAAACGGAAGGCGCGCTCGAAAGCCTGATCCTTCTTACTCCCGGCTTTTTCTGGAACGAGCGGTTCAGATCCGTTCTGAGCATAGCGGAGAAAATTGTCATGGAAATGATCTCGGAATTCAAGCTGAAACCGGAACGTGATCGCGCCTGTATCCCCATTCCTATGGAAGCGACCGATTTCACGCTAGTCGACGAATGGCTCGATTTTATCGATAAAGATACTCTTAAAACGACCATGATCACATTAAAGTCGGTGAGCATAATGGATGAGATCCAAGAGCTTTCCTGGTTCGCAATGCTTAAAAACAAGCTTCCCGTTCTTGCTTTCATTGCGGAAAACGACCGGATCGTGGACAACAGCAAGGTCATGCAATTCATCGGTCATCTCTTTTCCGGGGAAAGCGTAAACCGGCTGGTCTCACTTGAAAGCGGGCATGCTATTCACTTTGAAAAAACTCAAGAGGTCGCGGCGGAAATCGTAGATTTTATCAGGAAAAGGGTGCTCGGTCATCCCTGAACTCAAAGCCCTTCTCCATGAAAAGTCTCAGGCAGGCATCAACCACATCCGCATCATATGAATGGCCACGGCGCTTTTTTATCTCCTCCAGAGCCGGCTTTATGCCGAGAGAGGCCCGGTAAGGCCGATGGCTCGCCATTGCTTCAACCGTGTCCGCGACTGCTATTATGCAGGACTCCGGGAGTATTTCATCGCCTTTTATTCCGTTCGGATATCCTGAACCGTCTATTCTTTCATGATGCTGGTATACCATCGTAGCAATAACCTGGATGAAATCGGCTTGTTTCAATATGTTATATCCCTGTTCCGGATGGGTTTTCATAAGGTTGAACTCAATATCACTCAATTTGCCCGGCTTCGATAATATTTCAGCGGGGATATGTATCTTTCCTATATCGTGAATCAGGCTGCCCATGCGGAGCAACTCGACTCTTTCATCGGAATATCCCAGTTCCAAGGCTATGGCGATGGCAAGAGCGGCGACCCGTTTCTAATGACCTGCCGTATACAGGTCCCTTGACTCACCTATATTGGAAATAACTTCGACGGTGCTGCCGATCATCGACTTCTGTTTTTGAATACTTATCCGGAGATCGGCTTCCGATTTCTTGAGGTCCGTCACATCCTTTAAGGTTCCGACAACACCTGTGACATTTCCTCCGGAATCGGTGTTCGGGGCACCGCTCATATGAAACATGCGTTCCGAACCCTCTTTATGCAATAACGTACCGTAAAGATCGGTAACCCTTTTCCTGCTCTCTCTGATCTCATTAAATGCGCGGATAACTGTTCCCACATCTTCTTTTTTTATAAAATCGACAAGATATCGCCCCAGAACCACTTCTTTTGGATGGCCCAAAATTCTCTCCCAGGCAGGATTGACATAAGTGCACACCCCTTCAATATCAAGCGTGTAAATGATATCAGGAGCATTTTCGCTCAAGGCCCTGAATTGTTCTTCGCTTTCACTTATTTTCGAGAAAGATGCGGCATTAGTTATGCTGATGGCAATCTGAGTAGCTATGCCCATCAGCAGACTCATATCAGATTCTACCAGAGTTTTTTTCGAACTGATGTTATCTACCATCAGGACTCCGAGGGATTCTTTCTCAAAGACAATGGGAACACAAATAAACGAACTTGCGCCTGTTTGTCTTAAGAAATTTCTGCTCCTCTCCGATAAATCAACTTCAACCTTATTTATATCGTCAACCAGATAAGGTTTCTGTTTGCGGAAAGCTTTCATGACTACACTTTTTGATTCTGGTTTATTGATATGAAATTTGATTTCCTCTGAGTTTGTCATCATATCCGGATCATAACCGAAACCTGCTTTGTAAATCAGAAGCGTTTTCTTGCTGTCTGCGAGCATTATCATCCCGCGATCGAAGTCTAAATGCTTTTCAATCGACTCCATAATTAATTCGAGCAGTTTATCAATATCAAGAATCACGGAGGTCGCCTGGCCGATCTCCTTTACAAGCGTAATTTCGTTGTATCGTTGATTGATCTGGCCAAGAAGGCGCTCCGCAGCATCACCCTGCGCGTTGATGTTCCGGAACAGGTACTTGTTCTCAAGATGCAGGGAGTATGCGTAGAATACTACAATTAGCAGAACAGCTGATATGGTTAAAGGAATCCAGTGATGAGGATGAAATATCATGGGTAACAGAACAAACAGAGTAAGACTTATGAGAACCGCATACTTCGTCAGTCGTTTCCAAAAAAACGCCGGCATTTCTTTCCATGTAATAATGTATTTGCAGATGTCGGCGCCTTTGTGCAGACACTCGGTATGATCGATTTCTGCATATTTGCCCGTGAAGAGTTTGGCTATTGCTTCAAATGTGCCAAATCTGTATTCACACTGGTAAGGCTTTTCAAGTACACCCTCTTTAGAGACAGCTTCGATCTCAATTCTGTTGGTACCAATATTCTTGCCAATGATTACGGATGCCAGGCTGAGCTGCGGATAGAGTTTCCAGAGCACTGAATACGCTATTTTGGGAGTGATAAATCCAAGCGCATATTGCGCCACGGCTCCAGACGCTTTGGAAAAAGGTGCGTATCGCCCTGCTTCGCGGGAAATGTTTATATTACCAGTTTTTGCTACAAGAACCTCATGAAAACGATCACTCTGCTTTTGCGTGAACCAGTAACCGCCATCTTCTATCTGAAAATGGCTTATATCGGCATCCTTTAAAACTGACTCGACATCTATTTCCGGACAGAATTTATTCAAATATTCCATATAATTTTTAATAATTCTGCTGTTATATAATGGAGTATTTTCCATTTTATCTCGATCCGGCGGTTCCACCGTCATTCATACTTGACTCTGAATTTACCCTGGACGTAATCCATGAATTGATTCGAATAACGCATATCCGTAATCCAGAGCTGATATTGTTTTTTATAAGAAATTCCAGTTGATTCGATATATGAGGCAGGATAAATGAGTAGTGTTATATTGTCAAGGTTATACACCCTCCCAAGTTTTGTGACGGCAATAAAAAGAAGTTCCGGAGAAAACCACTCTGAATCAATGACCAGTATCTTGATGCAGTTTAAGAGCTCCGACATATTGATCGCCAAATCCGATTGTTCAACAATAAAAACCGCCTTTAAATTTTCATTATGAATCAGCGAATATATCCGCCACCTTCTTAACAAGCCGAGACGTTCGTAAACTTTTTCCAGAGACTCATCGCAGGAATTGCCGCTTCCTGGATTCAAAATTTTCATCAAAAGACCTCCGGAGCTATTCCTGTAAAATTGTTCCAGTTCCCATAAATCAATAGGCGTGCTCTCTCTGATAAACGTTTTATCAGGAAAATCCTTCTCTGACGATACGGCAGGCAACTTCAAATAAGCAAAAAGATCGAGCGAACAGGCATCTGGATTATTAAGTTCTCTTGCAAATCCTCCGAAGACGCGGTCTGGAAATTTATTTTCAGGTCGGAAATAACATATAACATAATCCATTTTTGCCGAAGCCAACTGGTACATGCCATTTAAATAAATCATCATCTGCTTTAATACGACAAACCCGGGAAGCATTTTTTCAACAGGCATTGCCGCATGATGGTGAATCAGCCAGGTTCTTTCATACGCTCTTATCGTTGATATATGACCATATATGCGCCCGTTCCTTTCATACGTGATATGTCCGGCAATCTCAGGATTTTCCTGATAAAGTTTTCGATATGTTTCTTTAAAATTCTCCCGATAAACCTGGCAGGAACCGTATTTCCCGGGATAGATGAATCCGGTCTTGAAAAAAAATCCCCAGAGAGAATCCATGTCGATCTTTGTGGAAACAGAGATATGGGGATCCGAATTGATAGCTATAACATGGTTTATACGGTTGTATGAATGGACATCCATATCAAGTATTGCTGCACCATACCGTATATTCTTCTCACCCATCCTACGATAGACGACCTGCACCAAACAGGCAGCAATCGCAATATCTGCAAGCAGAATGGAAATATTGGGAATTATCATGCCCGGCATCAATACATCATCATCAGATTCGTCACTGATTGAAAAACCTGTAGTTGAAATATCAAAAATGTCTCTCCGGATTTTTTTCCTGATGAAAGGATGCTCAAACACTGCGGCCATAGGGGGCGCTATATGCCGCCGGGGATTGCGGATTTTTTTAACCTGGAACCGGCTGATATGATCGCTTTCTGCGGCAAATATGACCTCTTTTGGAGCATTATTCTCTTCCAGCAGGCGTATGCACCTGCAGAACCCGGAATAGACTATCTTGCCATCGCAATAGAGGCGCACCGACACCGGAACATCAGGATTGAACCAACTGTTATGCTTAAATGCTTCCGAACCTGCTCTTATGCGGAATGCCACAGGGCTGAAATCTATCAATTCACCTGAAGCTGCAAAATCGCTTTGTATCAATTCAGCCGTAATATCTCTGCATTCATATCGCCGGATCTTGCGGCGATTCAAAACATAACTTCGCTCCGGCAACTGGATTGTAAAACCGATCTCACTGCGGAGCATTTCGCTTATTGGAGCAACGATCAGGTGTTGGTTGTTTTCGATGACCAGATGAATGGGGTTGTATGAATCAAGTTTGTACAGATCATAAGATACGTCACATCGGCATGTCAGTTGACTTTCAATACAAGGTTCGGGATGAGCGCGTGCAAGCAGTTTGTCCTGATAAAACGGATGCTGCAGGAGGACAAAAAGATTACCGCCCGTGAAATGAATATGATTGATTGTATTGATCAGCTCCGTCTTATCAATCGTTTCCGACGATCCGAGTGAATCGAACAGCTCTTTATGATGAAAAAATCGCGGGGCAGTATATTGATTTTGCTCAGACAGATTATCCCGGGTTTTAACATCCATGTCAAAACGACTCCAGCATCCGAATCCGAAGAAGAATCACTATCAATTATAGAATCAAGAATCAGCTATTTCGGTATCTACAACCGGGGAATATTTTTTTTCCCCAATGTCTGTTGGTATTTATGTACTTTGCAAGATATCTATATGGATTGTTTCGACACGGTAAACAAATATCTTTACGGCGGCGTTATGAAAAAGTCACATTCACCCTCCCGTACCGTAGGCGGCATAATAAATCCTGATAAACTGCAAATGGCTCTGAAAGGCTATTTCAGGCAGTTCCTTATAATGAAACCAGTCCGCTTCCGACGCATCATAACCTACGTTAAGCAGCCCGCTGTAGTTTTTCACAAGATACCCGACCATGAGAACCGTGTCATACTGGGGGCTCGGACTCGATGTCACACCGAGAAGCATCCCGATTTTCCCCTTCAATCCGGTCTCTTCTTCAAGCTCTCTCAGGGCGCCTTCTTCAGGTTTTTCGCCCAGCTCTATAAATCCGCCGGGTAAGCACCAGAATCCGGATTTAGGCTCAACATTTCTTTTGACAAGAAGCACCCGTTCTTTGTCGTCAACCGTTACAATGCAGGTTGCAGGAACAGGATTTTCATAAAATATTTCATTGCAATGCCCGCAGAAAAGGCGCGTCCTCTCTTCATACACCTTCTTCGCGAGCGTCTCTCCGCAGTACTGGCAGTTCGTCTTTTTACGCATCTAAGCCGCTCTATAAAAAAATAAAGTGGTAATCTTGATGTGAAGCTCCCCTCTCTGAAGGGCGGGGCTTCCCGGTAAGGAAAATATCTATTTCAGATAGCTTCCCTTGACCCCGCCTTAAAAGGCTGGGCTTGCGGGAAGCAGTCCTGTCAAAAACAACTCCTAATCGTCGAAATTTCCTTTTGCACCCTTATCCGATGTGATTGAAGCGGCTCTTTCGGATATTTTTTCCGGTGTCCATTGCGCAGGGGATTCGATCCTTTCGACTTTTGCTCCCGGATCATAAGATCCGGCCTCTATTATCTTCTGAACAGCAACAGGAGCAGAGTCTTTTCCGTTAAAAACGTTGACTAGCATATTATATATGAAAGCCTCTACACGTTTAGCCATTCTCTCCCTTGTATTTTTCGGCTGCCCCATTATCCTGTTTTCAAAAACAAGGTTAAGCGACTTGTAGTTGCCGCCTTTCCAGCCCTTTGAATCCGCATAGGCAACCATCTCTTTCCACAATTCTTCCGTAACTCCTTCATCCCTTACCTTGATGAAATTCCCCTTTTCATCAAGTATGGCGTTTCCGTAATCATTAACTTCAAGGCCCCATGAGATCATCTGGAGAGCTGTCGCAACATTTGCTTTTGTGGTTTTTGTTCTTGATGCTATCTCACGCAAACGGTCGGAATTGTTTCCGGATGTGCCGTGCTGAGCGCCTGAAACTTTATATTTTCCCAGAGCGTCATGAATAGCAACCGTCAAATCCACCTGGATTCCCTGGCTGCTGGCCTCGATGCCATGCGTTGTACCGTTGTTTAATGCTATCCAGTCGGGGAAAATATCATGGGCATTCAGCCCTCTGATAAGAAACAGCGCCTCATCGACGGTTGAAAGCCCTGATTTCCCCTTTATCTCCCCGACCTCCGTCTCGAGTCCTGCCCATTTTGGAATAAAAGGATTCAGTTCTATGTTGGCAAGAAGATTTTTGTCGTCCGGCATATGGGAGGCATCGATCGCGATAGAGGTAAGGCCTGCTTCAAATACGGTGGGAATCTCGATTTTTGCGGCTGCAATATCCTGCTCTTTCTTTATCCCGTAGTGATCCGCATGAATCGCAACAGGCACCGTGATACCGAGCTCATTGCACAGGGCGTCGACCTGTCTTGCCATATTCCAGTAATTGACCGGGCAATAAGCGCTCGCGCCCCCCTCTGACCTGGCAATTTCAATGATTATGGCCGAGTTAGCCCTTTGCGCAGCCTGAAGAGCTCCACGTATTATCAGGTTGCTTCTTCCGTTTGCGGCCATGACGATAGACTTGCCTTTTGCCGTCATCGCCCTGTCGATGAATTTTCCGCTTACGATAAGGGCTTTGGAATTTGGAAAGAGTTTTACAACATTCGGCGGGCGGCCGATTCTGATTGCCCTGTCAAAATCCGAAACACCGGTTGTCATACCATGCATGGCAATACCTCCTTTATCAATCAGTAAGTATAAACTTCATATTCGGTTTTTTTACCCAGAAGAATATCTATTTTATCCTGAACTCCCTTTCTTTCTTCGCTTAAAATCCATCTATTCCAGTCTCCGGCAGATTGCCATGTGCTTATTACAAGGTATTCGCCCGGATTGTCCATACGTCTCAGAGTCTCGCCTGAAATATAGCCGGGTTGATTTGTCGCAAGAGCCCTGGGTTGTTTAAGCAAGGGCGTTAGATACTTCCCCTTTTCCTCGGGAACAATTCTTTTAATTATGATTTTAATAGCCATGTTTCCCTCCCCGTATTTGCTGTGTCAGGTTTATATGACTGTTTTATACCTATGCCAGTATAAAGGTGATCAGAAAAGGGGCTACAAGTGTAAGAACAATACCGCTGAATATCGAGATTATCCCGTATTCCTTTCCGGTGAATCTGATTATTACGGGAAGTGTTGTATCCATCGATGTCGCTCCTCCTGATGCGATTGGGGCCAGGCGCCCGAAATATTTTACAAGTAGGGGCGTCAGGAGGAGCGTCGAGATTTCCCTGAAAATATTTGATAAAAGAGCGAGTACACCGAGCGCTTCGCCTTCCAGCCTGGTAATTATTATGCTGGAAAGGCTGTAGTATCCGAACCCGGAAACGACCGCGAGTGAATCTCTTAAAGTAATTTCCTTGAGCCAGAAGGACAAAAGCGCTGATCCGAGCAACGTGCCGAAAATAATGGATACCGGAACCATAAGAATCTTCGCGTTGTTTCTCTTTATCATCTCCCATACCGTATTGTTTCCTCCGATGCCGATACCTACAAGAAACAGAAGAAGATTCAGGGCATAAAGAGAAAGTGTGGAATTGTTCATCGCGGAAGGAACGAGGGAATAAAATCCGCAAAGAATGCCGGCTGAAAAAAAGAAAACGATACAGAAGCTTACTCTCATTTCCCTCTTCTCCCAAAAACGTACACGTAAACAAAATATGAAAGTATGACACTTCCTGAAACAGCTCCTGCATTCAGCACCAAAGCCTGGGCCCCAAGCTTTGCAAAAGAGTTTATAATTATTTCATTTCCTCCGACTGAAAGCCCGAGTAAAAACAGAAGAAGGCATATCGCCCCTGTTGTCACCTTATCGGCAAGTTTGATAATTACGCTTCTTTTCCTGAGAAAGTATCCGGTTACCATCCCGGCCGTTAAAAAAAACAATATCAGGAACACTTATATCCTCATCTGTTTGAGTTCATGGTTTGTGGTTATAAAAAAATGTTGTGTGTTAGTTGCATTTTTCAAGTCACAAGTTATCCGCCTCAGGCGAACATCTTGCATTTTATATCTTCCTTCTTTTGACTTACGCCTCACGCCTCACGCCTTTCCCCTTTGCGAGTCGGTGGCTTTGTCCATCGACATCACGACCATTATTTACTCTCCCCTGATGCCTTTTTATCTTTATTATACTTTTCCAGATCTTTCTTCATCTCTTTTTCGACACCGGCGTTATATGCTTCGGCTTCGGCGTCAAAAGTTTTTCTTTTTTCCGAATAATTTTTTATTTTTTCATTCAGAGCCTGAATTCTTGTATTGTATTCTATCGTTTCCGGCCTTGTCTTGACTTTCCCTTTAAGTATATCTGTCTCATTTTTTTCTTTTGTCAGCTCCTTAAACTCCTTGTCCATCTCCTGCTGCTTTTTATCCAGGCTGTTTTTATCCGCTTCATAATTTCCGGTCCGAACCTGCTCTTTCTCCGGTTTTTCCTCTTGAACAGCTTCTTCTGATCCAGACTGTTCTCCCGGCTCATTCTTTATTTCAGGCACACCGGCATCATTTTTTTCATATCCGACATATCCTTTTACAGCAGATCTTTGTTCCTTGGGAACTTTACTGAAATCATCCGTATAATTAACTCTTCCGTCTTTACCGATATATTTGTAAAATTCCGCGGATACCGGAACGGAAAACAGCAACACTATCAGGAACGACAATAATTTGATTTTGTTCATGTATCATCCCTCCTCTATTTGACATGAATTGAAGCTTCCTGCTGTAAGCAGCAAAAGTACGCCCGCTTTTTCTGTTCAGCCTGAACGAAGATCTCTAATTTACATTCTGCATGTTAAACCCAAAACAGTTTAAGTTCAACATGTTTTGTACTTAAACGGTTCATATAATAGAGAGCTTCAAATAATGCGCATATATCATGTCTGGGTATGGAGGCGCAAACATGGCCTCCGATAGGATGTTATGCAAAGATCTCATAATAAAGATTTGACAATAAAAAAAAGTATTGTAAACTTCGAAGAAAATATGAGGAAACGCAAGAAATGAAGCTGTTTAAATTGATTTACGTTATGATTTTAATTACTTTGGTTGCCTGTATTCCTAAAACCAAAGTCGTAAGCGTTCAAAGTCATGACGTATCCGGTGAATATCTCTTTTTAAAAGCTGAAAATCTTTTCAACGCAAGAGATTACGACGTGGCGCTTGAAACATATAATCAATATATCGCTCAATTCCCTGGAAGCCATCTCATTCCGGCCGCTTTCATGCGGATAGGCACAATTCACGATACACTGGGTGAACATGAAAAGGCGAGAAACATATACATGCGCCTTATAAGTAATTATCCGGAAAGCAATTACGCCCCCGATGTAAAAATAAAGATAATAGAAGGATATCTGAGGGATGGGCTTCTAAAAGAGGCTATAAATTATTCAACCGGGATACTCACCGAAAATCTTTCTGATTATCATATTTCAAAAATATACATTCTGTCCGGAGATGCCCAGATCGCTGCGAAGCATCCTTCAGATGCAGTAATCTCATATTTCAAGGCCGGATTAAAAAGCACGAATCGTGAAAAGGAGATAGTCGATATAAAGCTTAAAGATTCAATGGCGCAACTTGGAATAAATGATATTATATCCCTTATTGAAAGCATAAAAGACGACACTTTGAAAGGGTACCTGCAGTATCAGCTCGGATTGCGTTATTACGAAAATAAAAAATACAATGAGGCTGCGGATATTCTGCATGATTTTACGGAAAAAATGCCGGCTCACATATATGGAGGTGAGGCAAAAATCCTTTTGCAGGAAATATACTCCAAAGCAGGCAGCAAATTTCATACTGTAGGATGCCTGCTTCCGTTAACCGGTGCATTCAATGTTTTTGGCAACAAGGCGCTGAAAGGAGTGAATCTTGCTCTTGACAATTTTTCAAATAAGACTGGTCATACAATTAACATTGTCATCAGAGATACCGAATCGAACCCGGAAAAGGCTGCAGCCGCCGTGGATGAATTGATAAAGGAGAATGTATCGGCAATCATCGGCCCTATGGGGTCAGCCGAATCCGTTTCTGCGGCAAATAAGGCTCAGGCGGAAAACGTCCCGATTATTCTTCTTACTCAGAAGGAGTATATAACCGCAACCGGTGATTTTGTTTTCAGAAACTTCCTGATGCCTGAAATGCAGGTAAGATCCCTTGTGGAATATGCGGTAATTCAGAAGGGCATTAAAACATTTGCAATTTTATATCCCAGAGAAAATTACGGCACAACTTTCATGAAACTTTTTCAGGATGAAGTCATAGCAAACGGCGGAAAAATAATCAGAGTGGAATCGTATGATCCGGCCCTGATGGATTTTACCGATTCAATAAAAATGCTTGCAGGAAGCTGGAATGTTTCCGGAAGCAATATAAATGAATTCCGCACGGATGATAAACAGCAAAAAACATACACAGTATTGCCGGTTGACTTTGAAGCCGTTTTTATTCCTGATTCGCCCACAAAAGCCGGGCTTATTATTCCCCAGTTTGCATATCTCGATATAAGAGATGTTTATCTGCTGGGCACAAACCTGTGGCATTCGCAGAAGATGATTGAAATGGCCGGCCAATTTCTGGAGGATTGGGCCATAATACCGGAAGGCTTTAATGGTGAAAACGATTCGGAGAAAATGAGAGAGTTCGTAAATTCTTTCGTGGAAAAATACGGGGAAGAACCGGAATTTATTGAAGCCGTAGCTTATGATACCGCCATGATGTTGTTTCAGACGTTATCCATGCCGAATGTCCGGGTCCCGGGTTCGGTCAGAAATGAGCTTGCCGGAATCAGAAACTACAAGGGATTGACCGGGCTTACTTCTTTCGACGATTCAGGAGATGCCCAGAAAAACCTTTACCTTCTGACTATAAGCAGAGGCAGGTTCACTGAACTCAAAACAAATTGAGTCTCCGGTTTCTGGTTGCTGGTTTCTGTGTCGTAGTTCGTACTTCGTTGTTCGTGGGTCGTTGTTCGATCCACTATCCACGATTCACTCCTTTTCACTTCGTGTCTTGAATCCTTGACCCCTTCTATTCACCATTCACTATTTCACAGCTAGTTTTTCAGAGAGCCCTGCCCGGTTGCTTCCAGTACGCTCTGCCAAAGTTTTCCGTTCGGATTGACCTGTTTTCTCTTTTCCGCTGAAGCGCTCATTGGTATATGAACAAAATGGTTGCTCCAGTTTCCGACAATAAGCTTGGTCTTACCGGCCATTGCTGCATGAACGGCATCCCTTCCCAGGAAGCTGCAGAAAACATGATCATTGGCATTTGCAGGAAGGCTTCTTATTATATAGCTCGGATCAATAAATTTTAAAGAAATCTCGATGTTTTTAGATTTGAACCAGGCTGATATGGTCTCTTTGAGGAAGAGACCGATATCTTTAAGCTTGATATTGCCTGAGGCATCAACCTCATCCTTATCGTTCTTGATATACTTCTGCCCGGCTCCTTCCGCAACTACGATCACGGCGTGCTGCCTTTGCCTGAGCCTTTCTTCCAGGGATGCAAGCAGTCCGTTCGATCCTTTAATATCAAAATCTATTTCGGGAATAAGAACAAAATTAACATCCTGCTGGGCAAGAGACGAGGTTGCGGCAATGAAACCGGAATACCTCCCCATCAGCTTTATAAGACCGATACCGTTCGGATATCCGGCTGATTCATTATGTGCGCTTTTGATAGCAAGAGTTGCCACATCAACGGCCGTATCAAAACCGAATGACCGGGAAACAAGATAAATATCATTATCGATTGTCTTTGGAATACCGACAACACTTATCTTAAGTCCCCTTTCAAGGACTGCATCTGCGATTTTTATCGCCGCTTTAAGCGTTCCGTCACCTCCGATCATAAAAAGGGCGCTTATGCTCATTCTTTCTAAGCTGTCGACGATCTCATCAATCTCCTGAGGGCCTCTGGATGAACCGAGGACGGATCCTCCGATTTCGAGAATATTCAAAACAGCCTCCGGTTTAAGATCCATAACATCATGCCCGTATTTCGGAATAAAACCCTGAAGGCCATACCTGATGCCGTAAATATTCCTTACCCCGTATCCGTGATAAAGCTCCAGCACTATAGAGCGGATAATATCGTTTAATCCCGGGCAAAGTCCGCCGCATGTTACAAGAGCGCATCTCATCTTACTAGGATCAAAATAAACTTTCTCCCTCGGACCAGCCATTTCAAAGGAAGGAATCTCTTTCCCTGCCTTTATTATATCCGCAAGACGTGACGGATCCACGTCAATGGCAACCCTTTCGCTATCCGATATAAAAGCCTGCCGCTCTTTTCCTCTTTCCTTGTTGAGGGCAGGCGAAGGTATCTTCGCTTCTCCGAGTACAGGTATCCTCGTATCAGTTTCAAAATCTTTCTTATTCATTACAACCTCATTACAAGATGATGCGTAAAAAACCGATATTTTTCTTTAGTAAGTAAGCGACTATTTCCTGCGTTATTCTGCCCTTCAAGGGGGCACTGAAAAGAGTACCCCTCACGGGTGTACTGAAAAGAGCGGCAGGATATAATATCATAAACTTACTTATCCCGTTTATCGGGGTTATGGTTATTTTTGAACGACGGCTTAAAACTGAAACTGCCTTTACCAAGAATATCGTGAAGGTGCAGCACCCCGAGAATTCTATTTCCGGAATCGGTTATCGGAAGAACGGTTATCTGAAACCGCTCCATCAGATACAGGGCATCATATGCCGGAGAATCGGGACCGGCTGTTCGGGGGTTTTTTGTCATGACATCTTCGGCTCTAAGTTCATGAAAAGGCCGCCCCAGTGCTATCGTCCGTCTGATATCGCCATCCGTTATGATACCTGAGAGCGTATCATCCTGCTTTACAATAATAACCGCTCCAAGCCCTCCTGAATCGACTTTAAGGACTGCCTCATGAAAGCTTGCTCCTTCATAAACAAAAGGAAGCGATTCATCCTTGATCATAATATCTTTGACCTCGCTTGAAAGGCGCTGGCCTAGCACTCCCCCCGGATGAATTTTTCTGAAATCACTCGACTTGAAACCCCTCTTGTTGATAAGAACGACCGATAGGGCATCTCCTATTGCCAGCAGTGCTGTTGTGCTGGCTGTCGGGGCAAGACCCAGCGGGCAGGCTTCTCTCTCAACTCCGACATCAATAACAATATCACTGTGCTTTGCAAGGGTAGAGTTTTTATTGCCTGTAAAGGCAATTACTTTACAGCCAATTTTACTTATAATCGGCACAAGCACATTCAGTTCATCGGTTTCCCCGCTGTTGGAAAGAGCAAGAAATATATCATCCTTGCAAACACCACCAAGGTCCCCGTGCATGGCCTCAACTGGATGCAGAAAAAAAGATCTGGTTCCCGTGCTGTTTAATGTCGCCACTATTTTTCTTCCGACTATTCCGGATTTGCCTATTCCTCCTATTATCAACCGACCTTTTGATTTGTATATAAGCTCCACCATTTCAGCAAAGCTGTTATCTATTCGGTCTGCCAGCTTAAGAATCCCTTCCGCTTCGATCTTAAGGACCTCGATTACTTCATCGATTATCATGATATTTATCTTCCTGTCTTTTTTATGGCTGCCAGTTTGGCAACCTTGTCAATTTTTTATCTAAAAATCAAGTTCTCTTTTTCTTTGTCAATCAAAGCGGAAGCGGCTATTCGGACATTACCGCAGCATGCTTATTGGCAATCAGTCTGAATATACAGCCATTTTTCTTGACAAACAATCACCTTTCAGCCATATGACACGAAAATAACATCATTTTTTTGCGAAGGGGAAATTGTAGTATGGTTATTCTTTCGAAAGATGTCATGAGCATGTTCTTCAGGAAAGCAACCCGTAAGGAGAATAGCTCCGTTTCGATGGACGGGGAGATGATACGCCTTCTTTTTGCTATTGATGAAAACAAAACCCTGTCCCGCATCGGCGAAGAGATAAGAATGAATCCCGCGGTTTTGAATGAAACCATTTTAAAGCTTGTCAGGTTGGGCATTGTCGAGCCGGTCACCAAAAAGACAACTTTTCTCAGCAACGCTTTCTTAAATGAACTCACTGTCAATCTAACACATGCGATCGGCCCCATGTCGGAATTTTTAATTGAAGATACGGTATCGGCCATGGGTTTCGCAATTAATGGAATACCATTAAACAGGGTTTTTGAACTGATAACCAAGATTGCTGAAGGGATTCCAGATGATCAGACACGTGCCAATTTCCAAAAAACGATGGTAGAAATTATGCCTAAAGAAAGAATCTAAACTAAGGAGCATAGGCCATGAAGGAAATCATTTGTGATAAGTGCGGGAAAAAATACAAAATTGACGAAACAAAGATTAAGGGCGACTCGGCGAAGCTTAAATGCAAGGATTGTGATAATGTTTTAACTGTTACAAAAGATGCTCCGGCGGCAGTAAAAATGCCTGCACCGGATGTATCTGTTCGACCCGGTAAACCTGAAGATGATTCCTCATACGAGCAGACGGTTACGCTTGCAGCTCCGAAAGGGCTTGAAAAGAAAAAAGAAGGGGCTCTCCGGGCATCTGCCGGACCGATCAAGGTCAAATTCGGCCTTTCACCCAAGATTGTTATTGTTATGCTGCTTATCAGTCTGATGCCCATTACCCTCTATTGGTCGTTTACGTTCAGGGAATCGAGCAGGCTTATCCGAATGGACACCCAACTTCTTATGGCTCAGACTGTTCAGGGCCTTGGCGGCCAGGTTGATGAATGGCTTGACAAAAATATTCTTATACTCAAGACAGCGGCAAGATTGAATGATATAGCCTCCATGGACCGTGTGAAACAGGAGCATATCCTCAAGGCTATTAACCAGGAATATCCATGGATGTACCTTGTATTTACCCTCGGGGTCGACGGGAGCAATATAGGCAGAAATGACGGCAAGCCTTTAACGGATTATTCCGACAGGAGTTATTACAAGGAAGTTATGCAGGGAAAAGATCTCAGCTGGCAGGTCTTAATCGGAAAAACATCAAAAAAACCGGCAGTTGTGCTGGCCGTTCCCATAAAAGCGGTGGATAACAGCATCATAGGCGTAATGGCTGCGGCCATGAATATTGATGAAATATCAACTACAGTGGCAGCCTGGAAAAAGGGGAAAACCGGATTTGCTTTCCTTGTCGATGAAAAGGGCAAGGTCGTATCCCACCAGATCCCGGGATTTGTTCTTGAGCAGAAAGACCTGAGCAGCCATCCCCTTATTTCTGCTATCAGGAAGAAAGGGAAGGAAGTCTCTTTAAACTTTAATAACGACAACGGCAAACCCACATACGGATATGCTAAGATTAATAAGTACGGATGGGTGACGGCTATTCAGCAGGAAGATGAAGAGGCCTTCGCGCTGTTAAAAAGAAATCAGATATTCGCTCTGAGCATATTCGGTTTTACGATTATTATAGTATCCCTTATTGCATGGCTTTCAGCAAGTACCATAGTAAAACCGATAACGCAGCTGACCAATGCCGCTGAGCGCATGAGCATGGGAGACCTCCAAGTGAATATTGGTATAGAATCAAAGGATGAAATAGGACTCCTTGCCCAGGCTCTTAACCGTATGCAAACCAGCCTTAACATGGCAATGGAGAGAATGCGGAAGAAATAATAGGTTCAAATATTATTTTGTTGTGGTTTTTTTGTGTTTTTTTTCTTGACAAACCATGAACACGCGACTATATATAGCCGCGAAAAAATAAAAGCTTCACAAAAAGGCCTGGAGCATTTTTTAACCAGGCCTTTTTTTTAGTTTATTACTTGAGAAAGGTGGTGACAACAATGATTTGTACAACAGTAAGAAAAAACAAGGAATGTCCTTTTATGATGGCCAAGGGCTGCTCTTATAACGGCGGAATCTGCCATGAAATCATAGAAAAGTGCAAAGGCTGCAACCGGAGTACCGAGTATTCTTCAGTTTGGTATTGCACATCCTATCCCGATCCTTCTTTGAAATGGAAAAACGGAAACTGCAATCTTGCGACTCACGTTGTAAATGCTGCTGCGGAATCAAAGACCAAACTCAATCCTATCAAGGCATCAAAACGGGGAAACAACAGGTAAAACTGATGAAACGCAAAAGATAACCCCGTTCATACCATATGAACGGGGTTTTTCAGCTTAAGCACTTCTGCATATTTTATCCGAAATAACTTCTTGCCCGCAACTTTCTATAATGATAATAAACAAGCTTATAATTGTATAGGAGTTATCCTTGACGGCTTCGCAAAAAGTTCTATTTTTACCACAAGGTCACGAATCCGTCTGAGGCGGAGAAGCAAGAAACAGAATATATGGTGTTTTCAGCTTTCTATTCCTTGTGGCTTAATAAAATTATTATGCTTTTACGATTTTTCACGAAACGCCGTCATAATGAATAAATACAACTTACGGAAATAATGTACGGAGCTTAAAAATGCCGATTTTTGAGTATCACTGCGACAAATGCAACAAAAATTTTGAAACGATAGTATTCGGAAAAGAAAAACCCGCCTGCCCTTTATGCAGGAGCAAAAAAGTCAGTAAGATAATGTCCGTGTGCGGTTTTATGAGCAAAGGAACCGGCGGAGAAACGGTAAGAACTTCTGCATCATCCTCATCATGCGGTGGATGTTCAGCCTCAAGCTGCGCAGGTTGCGGTCATTGATGAAACCGGAAATAACAATCGGAACAAGAGGAAGTAAACTCGCGCTCTGGCAGGCCAACTGGGTCAAATCGGAGCTTATAAAAAGTTTTCCGGGGTTTTCCGCAGAAATAGTTATAATCAAAACAAAAGGCGACAAGATACTTGATGTTCCTCTTGCAAAAGTCGGGGGAAAAGGGCTTTTTGTGAAGGAGATCGAGGAAGCGCTCATCAGCAATCACATCGACATGGCTGTGCACAGCATGAAAGATATGCCTGCTGAATTGCTGGACGGTCTTTCTATTGGGGCAATACCGGAACGCGAAAACCCCTGCGATGTTCTTATTTCCAAAAATAATTTTTTATTGTCACAGCTCCCAAAAAAAGCGAGGGTCGGTACAAGCAGTCTCCGCCGCCTTGCACAGGTCAAGCATGTAAGGCCGGATCTTGTCATATTACCTTTAAGGGGAAACCTTGATACAAGGATAAGAAAACTCGATTCCGGGGAACTGGATGCCATAATACTTGCCGCCGCAGGAGTAAAAAGGCTCGGACTCGAAAATCTTATTACAGAATACCTCGACGAAGATATCATGCTTCCTGCGGTAGGCCAGGGAGCCCTGTGCATTGAAATACGAAAAGAAGATCATAATATACTGAAATATATTGATTCTCTGGATCATTCGATAACACGGGCTGTTATAATGGGTGAACGTGCTTTTTTGAAAAGGCTTGAAGGGGGCTGTCAAATCCCTGTAGCAGGTCATGGAAAAGCGGAAAAAAGTAACTTTGCAATAAGCGGCCTTGTTGCAGATCTTGAAGGGAAGACTATTATAAAAGAGACTCTGTCGGGCCCGCTCGAATCATCCGAAAGCATCGGAACGGCTCTTGCAGACAAACTCCTTTTGAGGGGAGCGAAAGAAATACTTGAAAATCTTACGGCTTTGTAAAAAGTAAGAATTGTTCTTTTATGTCATTCCAGCGAAAGAGGGACACGGAGTGAAGTACATGCGCTATCCAGTCTTTTCAACTTGTTTCCGCCTCGGCGGATTTTCACGGGAGTGACGACCTTACGACTTTTATCAAAACCTGCAGAATTGACTTACAGGAAAAATGGAAACAAAAAAAGGCAAAGTATATCTTGTCGGCGCAGGACCGGGAGATCCCGGACTGATCACTGTAAAAGGCAAGGAATGCATTGAGCGCGCTGATGTAATTATTTATGACTATCTTGCATCCCCTTCCCTCCTGAAATATGCAAAAAATGAATCCGAAATCATTTACGTCGGCAAACAGGGCGGAGATCACACATTATCACAGGAAGGCATTAATGCTCTTATCACTGAAAAGGCTAAAAAGGGCTTTACAGTTACAAGATTGAAAGGCGGAGATCCTTTCATATTCGGGCGTGGAGCCGAAGAGGCTGAAGTATTGATTGAAAACGGCATTTCATTTGAAGTGGTTCCCGGTGTCACATCGGCAATAGCAGCCCCGGCATATGCAGGAATTCCTTTGACACACAGGACGTTCACATCCACTGTAGCTTTTGTGACAGGCCATGAAGATCCCGGAAAAGAAGAATCAGGCATAAACTGGGAAGCGCTTGCAAAAGGAATCGGGACTCTCGTTTTCCTGATGGGTGTAAAAAATCTTCCAAATATTGTTATGCGTCTTATGAATCACGGAATGTCCCCTGATACTCCCGTAGCCCTTGTCCGCTGGGGGACAACTCCGAAGCAGACAAGCGTTTCAGGAACCCTCGGGAACATAGTTGAACTTGTCAAAGCAGCCGGCCTTAAATCTCCTGCCGTAATTGTTGTCGGAAACGTCGTAAAACTGAAAGAGAAGATGGACTGGTTTGAGAAAAGACCTCTTTTCGGGAAACGAATCGTCGTCACAAGAGCAAGAGAGCAGGCAAGCGATCTGGTTGATATGCTGTCTGCCCTTGGGGCGGAATGCCTTGAATTCCCTACAATAAAAGTTGAGCCTCCGGACGATTTCAGCCCTATTGACAAGGCAATTGAAAACCTTTCAACATATGACTGGTTGATTTTTACAAGCGTAAACGGGGTGAGTTTCTTTTTTGAGCGACTTTTTGCAAACGGCAAGGATATGCGCGCTCTCAATAAGATTAAAACAGCCGTTATCGGACCCGCAACTTCCGACAGGCTCTTTGGCTATGGACTTGGAAGTGACATTATTCCTGAAAGTTACAGAGCTGAATCTGTGGTTGATGCTTTCCGGAATGAGTACCTTAAAGGAAAAAGAATTCTGCTTCCGCGCGCCGAAGAGGCAAGAGCGGTACTTCCCGAAGAGCTCGTAAAAATGGGCGCTTTAGTAGATGAAATAACGGCTTACCGGACAAGGGCTGTAACCGGTAAAGCCGATGACCTGATCAAGGAGCTTAAAAATAAAACCATAGACCTCATAACCTTTACCAGTTCATCTACGGTAAAAAACTTTTCCGCCCTTCTGCCTGCCGGCATTGTTGAAGAACTCATGAAGGATGTAACGGTCGCAGCAATAGGACCGATTACCGCCGATACCGCAAAAGAGATGGGGTTTAAAGTCAGTATTATCGCGGAATCCTTCACGATACATGGCCTGTGCGATGCCATTCTTGAATACTACGTAAAAGGATAAATTTATGCCGCTTTGCGGCAAATATTTAGCTTTTTTACGATATGTCATTATTGACATACTTGACAATATTACCAAATCAGAATAAAAAAATTGCATGCCTAACCTTAGTTTTTCATACCTGATACTAAATTTTAAAAAAGTCAGATGACAACAAGCCACGCGAATATAACTAAACAGCATGAAATAAAACTGGTTGATCAATATAAGCGCCGGCTTGACTATCTTCGTATTTCCGTAACCGACCGATGCAATATGAAATGTATATATTGCATGACCCATGGAAAAACTTCAAAACTCCCCTGCAGAGAGATTCTGCGTTACGAGGAGATATTAAGGATAGCCAGGATATTCATAAATCTTGGCGTATCAAAAATAAGGATAACAGGGGGAGAGCCCCTTGTTAGAAAAGGCATTTGTGAATTTCTCTCCGGATTGAGCAGCCTGGAAAGTCTTTCAGACCTTTCAATCACGACGAACGGTGTTTTCCTTAAAGAAAAAATAGTGCAGATCCAATCCGCCGGCATTAGGCGCCTGAATATCAGCATGGACACCCTTGATAAAGATAAGTTCAAAATAATTACCGGGATAGATGCTTTCAGCGAGGTGTGGAAAAGCATAATGCTGGCTCTTGACATGGGGTTTGACCCGATAAAAATCAATGTGGTTGCATTGAACGGTATAAACGATGATGAACTGGCTGATTTCGCCAGGTTGTCATTATCTTATCCCTTTCAGATCAGATTCATTGAATACATGCCTATAGGCACATCTCAGATGACATTCAGGCAGCTTCTTGCTCCTGAGATACAAGACCGTATCAGTTCCATAGGCCGCCTGGATCCTGTCGAAAACATATCATTTGACGGTCCTGCCAAACGTTTCAGATTCGAAAACGCAAAAGGCGAAATCGGTTTCATAAGACCGATAAGCGAGCATTTTTGCAGCAGTTGTAACAGACTCAGATTAACGGCAAGCGGAAATTTAAAGACCTGCCTCCTGTCGGACAACGAGACAGACATTAAGGGCCCGCTTCGAAAAGGATGTTCCGACAGTGAACTGGCCGAAATTATCCTTAAGGCGGTTTACAATAAACCTTTTGAACACCCTCTTGTTGCAAATAATGAAGTTATGATTTCGGGTTGTATGTCCGCAATAGGGGGCTGAACCGAAAAAGCGAGCGTATTTCCCGCTATTGGGGGGAATTAGCGAGCGGATTAAAAACAGATAATATTTCTTACGGTTAAAGCTTCCACGCTGCTCGCAGCGGGAAGCTTCAAAAACAGTCTACTCACTTTTGATTTTTATATAGAAGTTTTATTAACTGGGGTAGAGAAATGGAGGGATATCTATGAATGTAACAAGAAGAGGGTTTATCAAGATTTCCGGCGCAACTGCCGCCGGAATCGCCGTCAGCGGCATGGGGTTTGACCTTTCTCCGGTCAAAGCCCACGCCCTGACGTTGAAAACC